>ODAJ012184311.1_pt1 | contig 211146 bp, 179 predicted proteins | sample 1539241 | NCBI WGS metagenome assembly ODAJ01 (sample SAMN02144231, study PRJEB22623) | gut metagenome | biome: sheep rumen | host: Ovis aries | place: New Zealand | reverse complement strand
TAAATTATCGTTTATCTCTGTATTTGTTTTTATTTTTTTATCTATACTTGAAAGAATCTCTACAATTCCATCTTGCTGTGCTCGCGGAGGAATAGGTATCGTCATACCACCCAAAGTTTGTGCATTAATGTTCCCCCTAGTACTCCCGGTATTGAATGAACGAATCCAACCCCTATAAGTATCGGACATACAATAATACTTCACATACTTAGGGTTAACTTTGCTTGGATCAATACTAAATTTAATAAGGAAGCCTGCGTATACATATTCACCATCCGAACCATCATAAAAATAGTTACGTCCAGTACTAGCTCCAGTTCTAGCAAATACAATATCATTCGGCTTCAAAAGATACTGTGATGCTTTTTCATCATCTACAGATTTTAAATCACTCTTATCAAGTGTACCATCATCTTTAATATCGGTTATACGAAGATAAGTATATAAATCATCCGAATAATCAACGGCTGATGCCCCTATACCATATGAGCCTTTTCCATCTGTCGATAATTCTGCTAATGTTTTAGTTATAATTTCCATTTTGTTTTCCTTTTTAGGTCAGACTCTTTTATTACTACGTATTGTATTATTCTATGAATAATCACAATATATAAACGATAATTTATCTGAGCAGGCACATGCCATTTTTCAGTCATGGTTTATTGATTATGTGCCATTTGACGGCATAGCTCCTACTAACTGGAATAAAACCACACTTGGAGAAGTATGTTCCTGTGAATTAGGAGGAACCCCAAGTAGAGCAAAACCAGAATACTGGAACGGTAATATTCCTTGGATCAACTCTGGAGAAGTAAATTTGTTCAGAATTACCAAACCAAGCGAGATGATAACTGAACTGGGTCTTAGTAAATCCGCCACAAAACTTCTTCCGGCTAAAACAACAGTTATTGCCATAACAGGTGCAACACTTGGTCAGATCAGTCTTCTAGAGATTGAATCCTGTGCTAATCAATCTGTTGTGGGTGTTATACCAAATGAACGATTGCCTTATGAGTTCATTTATCCATATATATCAACTAACATTCAAGAACTGATTTCTCACCAAACGGGAGGAGCACAGCAACATATAAATAAGCAAAATGTTGAAGGACTTCCAATAGTAGTTCCTTCGAACGATGTTATGAAGGAATATGTTAGTTTGGTTCATGGTTACTATTCATCTATCGCAAATAACTGTTTTGAAAATGAGCATCTTGCAGAGTTGAGAGATGCTTTACTCCCAAAACTAATGTCTGGAGAAGTAGATGTTTCTGACTTGGACATCTAATCCGCTAAATTATTATTTATCCGTCTAAACCTCGTATCCAATCGCACCAAGTTTTTTGCGAATTTCTTCCTCTAATTCATGTGATTTTGCAAACATCTCGGAAAGCTCAGATGTTAACCTTGCCATTTTTTCTTCAAACGGTTCACCATCATCTTCTTGCTCTTCTATTCCTACATAACGCCCAGGAGTAAGGATATAATCCTGTTTCTCAATATCCTGCAAAGATGCCACCGCACAAAAACCTTTCACATCTTCCAAATTTCCTTCTTGGAATGCAGAAAAGGTATCTGCAAGTTTTTGAATATCCTCTTCTGTAAAATCACGATGGATACGATCCACCATATGACCCATATTTCGAGCATCAATAAAAAGTGTTTTTCCCTTTTGCTTTTTATTTCTACTGATAAACCATAATGTAACCGGAATTGTTACGCTATAGAAAAGGTTTGTCGGCATTGCAACAATACCCTCAATCAAATCATCCTCTATGATTCTCTTACGGATTTCTCCTTCGCCGCTGGACTGTGTAGAAAGAGCACCATTTGCAAGTACTAAACCAATCTTTCCATTCGGTGCAAGATGGTGAATCATATGCTGAATCCATGCATAGTTGGCATTTCCTGCAGGAGGAAGTCCATATTTCCAACGAACATCTTCTGTCAATTTTTCCTGATTCCAAGGGTGATAGTTAAAGGGAGGATTTGCCAGAATAAAATCTGCTTTCAACTGTGGATGCAAATCATTAGTAAAGGTATCGGCCTGATGAGGTCCGAAATCAGCTTCAATTCCTCGAATCGCCATATTCATCTTTGCCATCTTCCATGTATCGGAGTTGGCTTCCTGACCATATACAGAAATGCTTCCTCTGTTTCCTGAATGTGCTTTGATAAAGTTTGCACTCTGTACGAACATACCACCGGAACCACAACAGGGATCATATACACGACAGTTGGAAAAAGGTTTCAAAATAGCAACTAACGTTTTAACCACACCGGAAGGCGTATAGAATTCACCACCTCCCTTGCCTTCTACGGAAGCAAACTGTGCAATGCAGTATTCATAGGTTCTTCCAAGTAAATCCTGACTATGTTCGGTATCCCCCATATCCATATTCGTAAAGATATCTACGACATCACCGAGTACCTGCTTGTCCAAATCAGGATTTGCATAATTTGTCGGCAATACTCCTTTTAAGGTTTTATTCTCAGCTTCGATGGCACGCATTGCGTTATCTATAACTTTCCCGATTTCGGGAGTATGAGCAGCAGCAGAAATCACTTTCCAACGCGCTTCTTCCGGAACAAAAAAGATATTTTTCATCATATAAGCGTCTCGATCATCTTCAAATCCGTCGCCTTCTTTGACTAATTCTTCATATCGTCTTTCAAATGCGGAAGATACATAACGAAGGAAAATCAATCCGATAATAACCTTTCTGTACTCCGCCGCAGGAATGTGTCCCCAAAGAACGCACGCAGCATCCCAAATTTGTTTTTCAAAGCCAATGTTTGCTTGAGTTTTTTCTGCCATATCTTTTCTCCTTTAAATCTATTTCTTTTTAAATTCCACAATATCCTCAATGTTACAATCCAACGTCTCACAGATCCGCATAAGCACTGGCATCGTTACTTCCTGGTTCTTCGATAATTTGGATAAAGTGCTGCTACTCATGTGAACGGCATCACGCATTTCCGTTTTCGTCATTCCTTTATCAATCAACAGCTTCCAGAGCCGATTATAAGAAACCTTCATAAACAACCTCCGCAATCAGACAAACACAGATACAAAACTACCTTTATAGTTTACCACTATTCAAACTACAAGTTCGCGTTTGCAGAAAATGTTTACCTAATGTTTAGAAATTGTTCATAAGTTTTTATGGTTTCGCGTCTTAGGCTGTCATACCGCTCTAATCCCAGCAAATCCCACTATTTCCGGCCTTTAACGTCTCCCCGCATCCGGGGCATTTCGGCTTGGCATTTGCCGTCAGCATTTTCATTTTGCCACCGCACTCATCACATTTGTGGGGATAACGTTTGTAAACCGTATAATACTGACGAAATTCATAAGGCATGCAATACTGCGGTAAATCCTTAACGTTACCTCCGGCCCAAGTTTCCCCTCTTTGCCGTCGCTTATGGCTTCCTTAACAATCGCCGGATAAAGATATCCAATACCGCCTTTCATATCCGGAACTTCAGTATTTTTATATAAATCGCCCTTCCCGCTGTTGTTACCCTATTATAGGCTCCGGACGTGTCCCATTGTACGGACAGCGTAAATCAGAACCCCACCCGGAGTTCTTTCCATAAAAAAAAAACCTCTTTAGGAGATTCTCCTTTGCTAAGAGTGTTAATCCTGACCTATAAGTTCAGTTTCATCCGCCATAATAATGTCCTTAAAACAGGTTCCTTCAATCACTTTACATTCCAATGCTTCATCCATATTTGCAAACTCACCGAGTATTTCATACTCTTTACCCTTCTTGCTATTATTCTTTCTGTATATACCGAACATTATTTCTCTTCCGTCTGGTAACTTTGCATCAGTTTCATACATAGAACCGGTATGAAATCTATATTCACTACCATGATATAGGAAATCCAGCCCTAACCAATGCCCTTCTGACGGATTCCACTCCCCCACATATTGTGAAACAAACTCATTAATTGATGTATATTCATTTTTTCTCATTTTAAATGAAATTCCTTTTTTATCTTTTTAATTAAATCCTTTTCAGCTTTCGTAGGCAGAACTCCAGGTGCATCTTTATCATGATTTAAGCATTCATGTCGATGCGGCTGTACCCCTTTGTGAGAATGCGCTAGATCAACGCTTACAGCCTGTTTATGATTTTCATCATAATACGCCAAATGTTTAAGCTGACCATCTTTCACTACAGCATATATTCTTCCTTCAGTATGAGAAAACTCCGGCGCTTTAACATTATTTGAATCCTGAACAATTACTTTTACATTACTGTTCCTGTTATGAATATAGAATAATCATTCTCTTCTCTATAAGCATTAATTACTTCTTCAAAACCCTTTATATTCTGAATTTCATCAATAAAGAGATATTTTAAGCCATTTATCCCCTCACTTTTTTCATCAATTACTTTTTCCAAGGCCTCTGTTGATCTCACACTAATGTAAGGCCTTTTATCCAGGTTGATTGAAATAATATTCTCTTCCGGAACCGATCTTTCCTTTAATTCCTGCATAATTGTTTCTAACAATGAAGACTTTCCACAACGTCTGACCCCCGAAACAACCTTAATTATTTCGTCTTCATCATAAAAACCTCGGATTTGTTTTAGATACATTTCACGTTTATATAGTTTTTTCATGTCTTTCACCTAAGCAATATTATGCGCTCTAAACCGAACTTATCAAGCATTTGTCACATTAAAGTTCGGATTAGAGTCGCTTTTCATCTGTTTCTATGCCTTTGGAAACATATTTTGAAGCATATATTTCTTTACTTCTTTTAACTCATCACACTTACGCTGATGAAGGGTGATAAGGTTGTCGAGGTTCGATAAATATTCACCGATCTTGCTTTGCTCTTCGATGGATTTTGGCACAATCATATCTGTATCCTGAAGAGCTGACTTTGAAATTGAAGTAACCTTTATTCCCTGCATTAACGGTTTTAACTGGTTGTGATATGCAGGAGAATTGATATAGTATCCCAGGAACATCGGACCATATTTTTCCTTCGGACGACAAGCTATAGTATGAAGTCCTGACAGTAGCTTCAAACCTTCGGAACCCTGTATTTCTGTACATTTGCCAACAGTATCATCCTCAGCTGTATCTGCAATTACGATGTCCCCATCTTGCAAAAAAGAGTTCTTAAACTTATCGGCTTTAGCATCATCGGATATGTACGGCAACTCTGTCTCAGCAGCATCAATATAGTCTCCAAACTTTATCAGCACATCCCCGTAATGCACATTCTTTACTGTACCGCTTTCATAGTTCAAATCCGCTCTCGATAGGGTATTATTCTGTAATCCATCAAATACTGAAGCAAACTTACGCTGTTCCCAAACATTAACCACTATTTATAGAAATTGAACCATTATAATAGGCAGATACTCTATACTTCCTTCCCTATGATAATCTTTTGTATATATCAGTATTTTTCGCTTGATTCTTGATGAATACTTTTCCGAAAAAATATCAATCGACGGATGAGTCTTATACCCTGAGCTTTTTATCTCTAACGGAGTGATTTTATTTTTCTCTGCAAGAATAAAATCCACTTCGTAATTGTGTTTTGACTTTTCATTTAAGAACGTATGATAGTAAAGTTCATGTCCATTCATAGCAAGAGTCTGTGCTATTATATTTTCATATAAGTATCCTAGATTCGTCTGTAACTTACCATTTAACAATCTGGAATAAATGTCATTTTCTGTAAAATCTCTATCTTTAAATGCCAATGTTACAAACAATCCTGTATCTGCTGTAAATAATTTAAACCTCGTCAAATCCTTATTCTGTGCCATTCCGGGTCCCGGATCATTGGCATGATATGACACAAGCACTGTTCTGGAATCCTTTAATTCAGATATCTGTTCGAGCATGTCCGCTGCCCTGTTTCCTGTCAAAACACTCGAAACTTGGTATCTTGAAGCATTTCCCATCAACTGCGCCGGAATCGAATCATATATGGCAGATATTTTTCCGGTAGGATCTATCTTATGAAAATCATCTTCATAAAGAGATAAAATATCGCGCTTGATATCATCAACCTGCCGAAAATCATTAGTCGATATAAACGTATCAACAGCTTGTGGCATTCCACCAACCAGCATATACAACCTGAAATCTCTAAGCATCTTTCGATTAGCAGCCTGCCCCAATGCTTTCTTATCCTCGTAAAATTGTTTTAACAATGGGACAGATACTTCATCTCCCAATGCCCACCTAAACTCCTCATAATCCATTGGATACATCTGAATTTTTCTTTCCTCACTGGGCATTAAAATATCTCTCACATTTTTACGAATGGAAATTAAAGAGCCGGTTTCTATATAATCATATCTTCCATCATTCACAAGTGCTTTGATTGCGGCTCTTGCCTTAGGACAAAGCTGCACTTCATCAAATATAATGCAAGATTTTCTTTCTTTAAGACTGACTTGATATGTTAACTGCAGCTGAAGAAATATATAATTCAAATCAGACAAGTTATCAAAAAGCTCCTTAGTCTCCGGTGAAGCTTTATAAAAATCGACAAGAATATAACTTTCGTACTCATTCTTAGCAAATTCTTCGACTACTGTAGATTTTCCAACCCTTCGGGGGCCTTCTATCAAAAGTGCCGTTTTTCCTTGCGATGTTTCTTTCCACTGTAATAATTTGTTGTATATTTTTCTCTTGAACATGACTTTCCTATCCTTTCGCATATTCGTTAATTTTATTTTATTAAAATTCTGCAAATTCGTCAATTTTATTATGCCTATTTTTAACAGAATCGTTAATTTTGGGCAAAAAATGTGAAATGTGTAGCAGGAATGTAGCAGTGCACGCAATCGTTGATGGATGCCTTTTTAACCTCCTTGCAATCCTTTTGAATGATTCTCCTCTACATAATCCCGTTTCAATAGCTATCCTATCGGATAAATCCATCTGTCCTGTCGGTCTGTAATAGTTCATATCTGCTCCTTCCAGCAGATAGCAATCGATACATTAACAATCCAATAAAACAGAAATCATTGCAACAGTAAACTATACTATTATTAGCGATTTTCAGTTGTCAAAGTACAGTTTTAATTTTTCAATCTAGGAATCAGAACCCCACCCGGAGTTCTTTCCACAAAAAAACCGGCCCGAGGGCCGGTTTCAGACTGAAGACAAAGTCCACGGTTTATCCGTGGACTTTGTCTTCAGTCTGAAAGGCGCGATTTACGCGCCTTTTATTCCGCCTTGTCGGCAGTATTCGTTACTTCTTCATATGTCTGCGGGAAAATCCGTCCCGCGATAATATACAGGTCATACGGATCGTCGCTTCGAACCGCAAGATAATCCCCGGGAACGCCGAGATAATAATGATTCTGGTCCCACTTCGGGAAAATCTTCACTCTCTCATCCAGCTTCTTTGCATAGATGGTCTGACCGCCGGATGCGATACACATTCTGATCTTCTTCACCACATCCAGGATTTTACTGTTGGAATAATTAAGAATCGACGGCCTCGCCTTGCCGGGGTATGTATAGCGCTTTTTCGAAAGCGTGTAGCTTTTCTCAAATTTCTTTCTGGCGACCGGATACGGTTCGCCCTCCACGCCGAAAAGAATGTACGTATCTTCGGACGCGGTCACGTCCACATCCCCCTCCAGCGTACGCACCTGCAGCCGTTCGCCTTCCTTGGCAATCTGCGTGGAAAGCACGTAACCGACGGGGGTATCGATTTTACGGTAAAGCTGCATCTTCGAGGTATCCTCTTTGTAATCCCCCGCATAGATAATCTTCGTATTGGAAAAATAGTCGTCAAACCGCTTGATAATCAGGTTGTGAACGCCCTTCTTCGTGTAGCTGACACCGGCCTCTTCGAGCAGCTCGCGGTCGAGTTTGCCGCCTGCCTTCACAATATGGCCTCCGCCTCCGCCGAGTCCGGAAGAAATATAATCCGCAAGTTCATTCGCCCGCACTTCCTTCACGCAGCTGCGGACCGAGAATTTGACGTAATCTTCGAAAATACAATAAACAAAACAGGTTTTCAGATTGTTGACTTCAAGCAGCATGTCCGCGATGAGTCCCAAAAGGTTCGGGTCGCACGGCTTCGCGCCGATAATCGCATAATTGCTTCCGTTGCCGTAGTAGGTGCTTTTTAACGCGTCCGCCGCAATTTCAAGCTCCTCTTCGGAAATGTTGGAGTTGCGAAGCAGGTTGAAATCAAGCTCCGAGTAATTCGCGTAATCCCTTAAATCCTTGTCCGACGGATGATTGATTGTGGAGAATCCGTCCGTATCCGTACTAAGGCCGTAGTACAATGCGGTCGCAAGCGTGGTCGGTTCCCTGGAAGCCTTGTTCTCGGGGTTGACGTTGATGTCATAGCCTTCCGCCTTTAAAAGCTCGTAAAGAACCGTTGAACAGGAACCGTAATTGCTTCGCACTTCGGAAAGTTCCGGAAGGATCTGATCCCTGCGGATCTGGTGATGATCGATGACCGCAACGTGATCGGCGTTTAAGTGCATGACGTTACGCTCTCCGTACTGGCAGTCAACGGTAACAAGAAGTTCCGGCCTGCGAAACCTCTTTTTGATATGTTTTGCCTGGATTCCGATGTATCTCGTCAAAAGAACCAGGTTGCATTTGGAAATGGGATTTAAGCCACCGTAGACAATCGTTGCATCCGTTCCCTGCTGCTTGAAATACCACTGCAGCGCGTACGCGCTCGCAATCGCATCCGCATCCGGATTATCGTGGCACTGAATCACGACATCTTTATATTTTGTCAGATCTTTTAGTTTAAGTGACATTGTTGTATTCCCCTCCGATACCCTAAAGGAAATTCTACCATATTTTTTCCGAGAAGTGAACCAGGGGGACGGGGTTGGTGGGCCAAAAAATGGCCCACCAACCCCGTCCCCCTGGCCCATTCTCAAAATAGAAAAAGGTGCGCCCCATCAGCGCACCTAGTTCTGTGTTGTAGTGTATGTATTAAGGAGAATTTCTTGGATGTCTTTCTGAATTGTATTATAGTTAGTTATAACTAACTTGTCAACCCTGTTTTTAAAATTTTTTATTTCGGGCACTAAAAAAACCCCGGGAATCCTTTCCCGGGGCAGTTTCACGGCTTATCAGCCAAGTTTTTCAAGATAATAATCGACGCTTGCAAGTCTTACGCACAGTGTGAAGATTGCTGCTGCCTGCTCCATCTCTTCCGGTGTCGGGAAGGACGGCGCGATACGAATGTTGGAATCCAGCGGATCCTTTCCGTACGGATAGGTTGCTCCCGCGCCCGTAAGCACAACTCCGGCATCCTTGCACATCGCTACAATCTTCTTTGCACAGCCGGGCAGCGCATCAAAGGAGATAAAATATCCTCCTCTCGGTTTCACCCACGTTCCGACATCAAGGCCTGCAAGATCACGGTCGAATGCCGTCAATACCGCTTCGAACTTCGGTCTTAACAACTCTGCATGCTTCTTCATGTGAGCCTTCAGTCCGTCGATGTTTCCGAAGAAACGCGCATGGCGGAGCTGATTGATTTTATCATGACCGATGGTCTGGATGGAAAGCTGCTTCTTAATGGCATCCACATTTGCAAAAGACGTTGCCAGTGCGGAAATTCCGGCTCCGGGGAAGGTAATCTTCGATGTGGAACCGAACATGTATACCATGTCGGGATTGCCCGCTTTCTCACACTCCGTAAGGATGTTGAGAATTTCGTCCTGCTTATCGTCATACAGATGATGGATGCAGTAAGCATTGTCCCAGTAAATCATAAAATCCGGTGCTGCCGGATGTAAGTTTGCAAATCGGCGAACCACCTCATCGGAGTAGGAAATACCGGTCGGATTGGAGTATTTCGGTACGCACCAGATACCCTTGACTGCGGGATCGTTATTTACGTACTGCTCCACCAGATCCATGTCCGGACCGTTCTCGTTCATCGGGATGTTGATCATCTCGAATCCGAAATACTCGGTAATGCGGAAATGTCTGTCATATCCGGGAACCGGGCAGAGGAACTTCAGTTCCGGCTGCCTGCAGAACGGTACGCCGCCGCGTACACCGTGTGTCATTGCGTGAGAGATGCGGTCATACATGATGTTTAAGGAGGAGTTTCCGTAAACAATGATGTTGTCCTTCTGCACCTCAAGCATATCGGCCATTAAACGTCTGCTCTCACCGATTCCGTCGATATCGCCGTAGTTACGGGTATCGTTACCGAGAACCGTACGCATGTCGGCTTCGGAGTTTACGACGTCGAGCATGCCCATGGCAAGGTCTAACTGGCTTGCACCCGGCTTACCTCTGGCCATGTTCAGTTTCAGGCCCTTTGCCTGCTCCTCTTTATACTTCTCCTCCAGCGCCGCCTTCGCGGTCAGGAGTTCATTTTTGTCCATTTCCCTGTAAGACTTCATAGTCCGTTCTCCTCGTGAATATATTACTCTCCGGTACTCTCTTCCCGGCATCTAACGTCTAGAAATGTGAAAGAAGTTTCTTTGCGTTGCCTTCGATATCGCCTCCGAAGACTGCCGTTCCCGCAACAATGATGTTTGCGCCTGCGTTCAGCGCTTCATCGATTGTGGTATCGTCGATTCCGCCGTCAACTTCGATGTCTACTTTCTCATCAAGGCCGCGCGCTTTCAGTTCCGCCGCTACCGCTTCCACCTTCGGTGTGCACTCGTGAATGTACTTCTGCCCGCCGATTCCGGGACGTACGGTCATGACCATTACCATATCCACCAAATCAAGATAGGGGAAAATCTTTTCCACCGGTGTCTCGGGATTTAAGGAAAGACCTACCTTTGCTCCGAACCCGCGAATGGTCTTTAATGTCTTTTCCGGCTCCGATAACGTTTCAATGTGAACGGTAATCAAATCTGCACCGATTTCACGAAACACTCCGATATAGCGTTCCGGTTCGACAATCATCAGATGTACGTCAAAGGTAATGTTGGTCACCTTGCGAATGGATTTGATGATCGGCATTCCGTATGAAATCGTGGGAACAAACATGCCGTCCATTACATCGATATGCAGGTACTTTGCCCCCGCGTCCACTACTCTTAAAATGTCACTTCCGAGGTTTGCAAAATCCGCCGACAGAATACTCGGCGCAAGAATTCTTTCTCTCATTCTTTAGCTGCTTCTTTCCTGTTGTATTGTAACCCGCCCCCCGGCAGAACAGTACACTATTTGTATCTTCTTGAAGCCTTGATCTCCTCATACAGCTGCACGTAGTTTTCGTACCGCAGTTTTGAAATTTTACCTTCTTTCAGCGCTTCCTTAATCCCGCATTCCTTCTCGGAAATGTGCGAACAGCCCGCGAATCTGCAGTTCGGTTCGTATTCATCAAACTCATGATAAAATGCGGACAGCGGTTTTAACTTTAAATCCGGCACATCCAGTGACGAGAATCCCGGCGTATCGAACAGAAACGTCGGTTTGTCACACATCTGTGTGTAGAAAAGTTCGCTGTGTCTTGTCGTATGTTTTCCGCGGTCAATCTTCTCACTGATGACCCCGGTCTGCATCCGTTCAAATCCCAGTAATTCATTAATCAAAGACGATTTGCCGACACCGGAAGGTCCCGCAACCGTCGTGGTTTTCCCGGATAAAAGTTTTTTAAGACCCGGAATTCCCGTTTTCTTAACCGCCGATATAATCTGCACTTTCACCCCGCTGTCGCGGTATGCGCGGAGGATTTCATCCTTCTCCTCCTCACCCGCAAGATCTTCTTTGTTCATGCAGATGATGCAGGGAATGCCGATATTCTCCATGTGGATTAAGAAGCGGTCCAAAAGGTTATAGTTCGGCTTCGGTCTGGTCAGCGCAAAAATAATCAGCGCCTGATCCACGTTCGCCACTTCCGGACGAATCAGCCGGTTCTTGCGCGGTAACAGCTTTTCGATGTTTCCGATTCGTTTCTCCGGTGTGGAATCCGCACCGGGCACAATCACGCACTCATCCCCGACCAGGGGTTTTTCATTCGTTTTGCGAAAACCGCCCTTTGCCTTGCATTCGTAGACGCCTTCGCCGGAAACATAAACGTAGTAGAATCCGCCGATTCCTTTGATGATTTTACCCGTTTTATCAGCCATTACTCTCTTTAAAATCTACATCATACTCATACCGGTCTTCCGCCGTTGCCGGTCTGGTTGCCGGATTGCCGTTTTCGTCGGTATATTCCTCGTCAAAGGTGATGACATAGGTCACAACCACTTTGCCTCTGGAAACGCCGTAAATACGGCTTAAATTAATCGGTGTGGGGAAGCTGTCAACGGTTGTGTTGAAAAGCTCGGTTCCGTCCGGAGCGAGCAGTCTGACGTTTGCACTTCCGCCCTGATATTTCGGAGGCTGGGAAACTTCGATACTGCAATCGTAGTATTTTTTCTCCTGGCCTCTGCTTAACTTGATTTCAACATTGTCGCCGGCTTTGACGATTGCATCGACCGATACACTCTGCTCGCATACCAGTCCCTCCGCCACGGTATCGGAATATACTTCGGTTACTTTCGAACAGATCAGACCGAGGTCGTTTAATGTCTTTCTTGCATTCTCTTCGGTCATGCCCTTTAAGCTCGGCATCTTGATTTCGGAGGATTTGTCGGCTCCGAGACTGATGACGATCGTAACGGTTCCGTCACGGCTCATTAAGCTTCCCGCTTCCGGAGACTGGGAAATAACGTTGCCCTTGATCATACCGGAATTGTATTCTTCCTGCTCAATTACCGTAAAACCTTCCGCTCTGAGCACGGAAACCGCCTCGGCCTTGGAAGAACCGATGACGCTGGGTACCTGGACTCCCTCTCCTTCCATGGAGACATAGAGGATAACCTTGCCCTTGGCTTCGATTTTTTCATTTGCCGCGGGCTTGGTGGAAATTACATGGTTGCTTTCCACGGTTGCGGATTTCTCGTAAATGGTTTCGCAGCTTAAGCCTGCTTTATTCATGGTATTGATGGCTTCCGTTAAGGAATAGCCCACCACGCTTGGTACCGAAACTTCTTCCGTCTTCTCGCTGGAGAAATTCAGTTTTCTTCCGCCGTTTCCGAAAATACCCATGGCAAGACCGGCAAAATAAAGGATGATTAAGCCGATGACAACCGCGATAACCACGATGATTACGGTCTTTAACTTCTCGATTAAGTCATCCTCTTCCTCGTCATCCCTTACGGGAGCTTTTCTGGAAGAACTCGGTTTGCCCTTGCGGGATGCATCCGACTGGGAAGGTCTGGGTTTGTTCTGACCGCCCTGGGAAGATGCGTTTTTCGGCTTATTGCCGGACTTCGAACTTCCGGATTTCTGGCTGCGTCCGCTTTCCTCGGGCTTCTTGCGCGGGGACATTTTCTCCGTATCGGTCATTTCCCTTCCGCTGACACCTGCTGCCGCAATGGCTTCCGCAGAATACCCCTGTCCGGTCGCACGGCGCTTGATCAGTTCGCGTTCCTTCTCGGTCACGTTACGCGTGGCGGATTTGGATTCGAGGGAATCGATTTTAACAAAATTCTCATCGGGGCTGATTAAGGACTTCTTCAAATCCTCGACCAGTTCGCCCATGGTCTGGTATCTGCGGTCCGGACTCTTCTGGCAGCATTTTAAAACAATCTGCTCCACGCTGATGGGAATTTCCGGAACGTATTTACGCGGGGATGGCATATCGTTCTGAATCTGCATGATGGCGATGGCAACCGCCGTCTCGCCGTTGAACGGTACACGTCCCGTTAACATTTCGAATAAAGTGATACCTAACGAGTAAATGTCACTCTTGGCATCGGAGAATCCGCCTCTGGCCTGCTCCGGAGACGCATAATGCACGGATCCCATGACGTTTGAGGTAATCGTGTTGGAGCTGGTTGCCTTCGCAATACCGAAGTCCGTAACCTTTACCTTGCCGTCCTTGCTGATCATGATGTTCTGGGGCTTGATGTCGCGGTGTACAATCTGGTTGTTGTGCGCGGCCTCCAGACCCATGGAAATCTGAATGGCGATGCTGACGGATTCCTTAACGGAAAGCCGCTGTTTTTTCTCAATATAACGCTTTAAGGTGATGCCTTCGACAAGCTCCATGACGATGTAGTAAATACCGTCCTCTTCGCCTACGTCGTAAACATTTACGATGTTCTGATGTTCCAGCCCGGCTGCCGCCTGTGCTTCCGTACGGAATTTGGAAACGAATTCCTTATTCTCGCTGAATTCCTTTTTTAAGACCTTAAGCGCCACAAATCGATTCAGTTTGTTGTCCTTTGCCTTATAAACATCGGACATTCCGCCTGCGCCGATGGATTCGAGAATCTCATATCGATCGCCGATGACCATACCGATTTTAATCATAAACCAAAACTCCTTAATACTGCCTGCCGTATTTCGGCTATCTGTCCCCTCTACACTGGTTACGGCTGCATCAGCAGTACCGCAATGTTATCTTTACCGCCGTTGTCGTTCGCGGTCTTAATCAAAAGTTCCGCTTTCGCCTTCAGCTCCTTCTCTGCATTAAGTAACCGTAAAATATCCGGATCATCAATCATGTTCGTAAGCCCGTCGGAGCACATAAGCACCGTGTCCGTCGTTTTCATGGGTACTTCGAAGAAATCCACGTTTACGGATAACGAAGCTCCCACAGCCCGCGTGATGATATTTTTATCCGGATGATTCCTTGCCGTCTCCCGGTCAATTCCGCCCATGCGTACCATTTCCTCAACCAGGGAATGGTCTCTGGTAATCTGGGTGATTGTCGTCTTTCCGTCGATGACATACAATCGGCTGTCGCCTACGTTTGCCACATACAACGTTCCGTCCACAAGCGTGGATGCCACTACCGTGGTTCCCATACCGTCCATGCTCTCATCCTCGAGGGATTTCTTGCGGATCAGTCTGTTCGCACACTGAATGGCATCATCCAGAATTTGTACCGGTTCGGTTTTCTTTGACTTCGCCACTTCCTCCACGATGGTTTCCACCGTGCATTTGGAAGCATAATCTCCTGCTTTGTGACCGCCCATTCCGTCCGCTACAACAAACAGATTCGGGAGATTTCCGAGCGGGAGCGTGCTGGTAAAGACAAAGTCCTGATTCAGTTGTCGCCTTTTGCCAATATCCGTTATGGCTAATGCTTTGACCACTGTTGCTCCTTATTCTGTGTTCAGGCCTGCGTCGAATCGCCGGTCAAATGGCGTCTTCGAAGCTGCCCGCAGGCACCGTCAATGTCCCTGCCCATTTCCCTTCTAATAGTAACATTTATTCCGTTTTTTTCAAGTTTATTTTTAAACTGAAGAACCCGAGAATGCCCCGTAGACTTGAAGTTTCGCTCCTTTATGGGGTTCACCGGAATCAGGTTGATATGGTACCCTCCTCCTCCCAGTAAAGCACTCAGTTCCCGGACCTCTTCATCACGGTCGTTTACCCCCGAAACCAGGGCATATTCGAAACTGATCCTCCGGCCCGTCTTCTCAAAATAGAACCGGCAGGCATCCATCACCTCTTTTAAGCTGTAGCTGTTGGCGATGGGCATCAGCACGCGGCGTTTTTCGTCCGTCGGCGCGTGAAGTGATATGGCGAGGGTAATCTGAAGGTCCTCCCTGGCAAGATCGTAGATTCTCGGCACGATTCCGCAGGTTGAGACCGTAATATTGCGCTGTGAAATGTTAAGGCCCTTATCGTCGCTTAACATATGCACGAATTTTACAACATTGTCGTAGTTGTCCATCGGTTCGCCGGTTCCCATGACCACGACGTTCGAAACCCGTTGTCCCGTCTCTTTGGTGATGCGGTAAATCTGGTCGAGCATTTCACCGGGCAGAAGACCTCTTTCCAGTCCGTCGAGGGTGGATGCACAGAATTTACATCCCATGCGGCACCCCACCTGCGAGGAAATGCAGACGCTGTTTCCGTGGTGGTACTTCATCCAGACGCTCTCAACGAGGTTTCCGTCCGATAGGGCAAACAGGTACTTCTTTGTACCGTCGATAGCGGACTCCTGCACCTGCACCGTTTTCAGGGCCGTATATTCATATCCGGTCTTCAGTCTCTCGCGCAAATTTTTCGAGAGGTTGCTCATCTCATCGATGCTCTCCGCGCCTTTTTTGTGCATCCAGTCATAGATCTGACCCGCCCGGAAAGCACTCTCCCCGAGATTCTTTATTTCGTTTTGAAGTTCTTCGTAGTTAAGTGATTTTAAATCCATCTTTCCAAACGGTGACGGGCACCGTAAATCTTAAAATATTCTTCCCGGGTTTATACTTTCTTAAATAAAGCAAGGAAGAATCCGTCACACCCGAAATCCCCCGGCAGAATCCGGATTGCGGCTGCATCCGTATCTTTTTTGTCCCCTCCCGTATACACAAGGTTGCCCGAAAGTTCCTTCGAAAGGCGATCAAACGCCACCTGCCGAAGCGGCAGATTCTCAACCGCCCAGGCCACCTGATCCGTATTCTCGTCGCGGTTTACGGTACAGGTACTGTAGAGCAGGTATCCGCCCTTTTTCACGTATTTGACGACATTTGCAAGGATTGCCCTCTGCAGTTTTACAATCTCCGTAAAATCCTCTTCCTTAAGCCGGTACTTTAAATCCGGCTTTCTGCCGATGACCCCGAGTCCCGAGCACGGCAAATCCGCAATTAAAAGGTCCGCTTTTTCAAAATACTCCGCATTCTCCTCTGTCGCATCCTGCACCCGCACAATGACGTTGTCAGCCTTCATCCGGGCTGCGTTTTCGCGGATTCTGTCCGCCTTTTTCCCGGATACGTCGAATGCATAGACGGTGCCGGCAGGCAGATTCGTGCTGACAGGCTGATTTATACCGACAGGCTGATTCGCGCCGGCAGGCTGATTCGCGCCGGTCCGGGCATCACGCAGACGGTCGGCTAAGTGGATACTCTTTCCGCCGGGGGCCGCACAGACGTCGAATACGACGTCTCCGGCCTTCACCGGTGCCAGATACCCCACCAGCTGTGAGGCGGCGTCCTGAATCGTGAACTCTCCCTCCGCAAAGCCGGGGAGCGTTTCCACGCCCTTTGTGTGCGCTATGGTGTATGCTCCCGGGAGGAACGCATGCGCGGTAACCTCAAAACCGCTTTCTTTTAATCTCTTTATAACATCCGCTTCCCCACCGCGTGTGCGGATGGACAGTGAATTCTCCAAAAGTGCATCGGCAAACATCCTCTCGCAGGTTGCGTAATCATACTGCGAAAGAAGCTTCTCTACGATCGGTTCCGGCACGGAATATCGAACGCTTAGATATTTTACGGGCTCCTTTGCCGCGTCCGGATATGCAATCTTCTCCTTTTCGCGCGACAGAGAACGAAGCACTCCGTTCACGAAGCCTGCGAGATTCTTAAATCCCTTCTTCTTTGCAAGCTCGACGCTTAAATTGCATGCCTTGGTATCGTAGACCTGATCCATAAAAAGCACCTGATATGCTCCCATTTCGAGAATGGTCCGGATCACGGGTTTTAATTTGTTTATGGGATGGTTGCAGAACCCGGAAATGCAGTAATCAAGCTCAATCCGCCGTTCAATGACTCCCATGGTCAACTTCTTGTAGAAGGCCTTTTGGCTGCCTTCCCAGTCGTCATTTTTATCTAAGACCGCCTTGATTAAGACATGCGAAAACTCCTCCCCCTTCATTACGGGCAGGATGGTTTCCAAGCATGCTTCCCTGATCTGCAAATCCTGTTTCTCGCTCATTTTAATTCCTTATATGTCGCAACGCTTCCTCTGCAGGAAACGCTTCCGTCACGCAACGGCCTTCCGCCAAAGTCAGCCCAGCACTTCGCCGGCTTCAATTTTATTTCCAAGCAGAAAATCATGTACGCTCATGGCCTTCTTCGCTTCCGGCTTCACTTCGTCGATGCGAAGCAGTCCATCCGCGCACTGCACATAGATGGCCTCTTTAGTGACCTGAACGACGGTTCCGGGAGCGGCATTATTGATGGCTCCGTCCAAAGCGCTACCGGCCTTAATTACCTTTAACACCTTCCCTTTGCAGTACGTATATGCTCCGGGCCAGGAATAAAGTCCCCGCACGGTGCGTTCCAGTTCGGCCGCGCTCTTTGTAAAATCAAGCAGGCCCATCTCTTTTTTCAGCATTTTTGCATAGAAAAGAGGTCCGTCCGGCTGCGGTACGGCCTTCAGTTCGCCCTTTTTAAGCTTTTCGAGTGCTTCCACAATCAGCCTTGCACCCATGTCCGCAAGTTTGTCATGCAGCGAATCGCCGGTCTCGTCTGCGGATAGTTCGATTCGGTCCGACAGGAGCATATCGCCCGTGTCGAGCCCTTCGTCCATCTGCATGATGGTCACACCGGCTTCTTTTTCGCCGTTTAAAATCACCCACTGAATCGGTGCGGCACCGCGGTATTTCGGCAGAAGCGATGCATGAATGTTGATGCACCCGTACTTCGGCATGTTTAACACATCCGCGGTCAGAATCTGTCCGAATGCTGCCACGATGAAAACATCCGCCGGATATTTTTTCAGTTCCTCTATCGCCTGCGGTTCCCGGATTTTTACCGGCTGGTAAACCGGAATGCCAAGCCTCAATGCCTCGGTTTTGACGGGAGAAAATGCCATCTCCTTGCCGCGGCCTTTCGGTTTGTCCGGCTGTGTCACGCAAAGCACAATTTCATGTCCGGCTTCGAAAAGTGCGCGCAGTGCGCCCACCGCGAAGTCGGGAGTCCCCATAAATACGATTTTCACCGCTTATTCCTCCGCAAGATCCTCGTTGTTATAAAGTTCGCCTTCCACCTTGTCCACGTACATAATGCCGTCGAGGTGGTCGATTTCGTGCTGAAGCGCTCTCGCCATCAGCTCCTCGCCTTCAATCCGGAACTTCTTCATGTTCACATCGTAAGCTTCCACAATGACATGGTTCGCACGTGTCACCACGCCGGTTTTTCCCGGAACGGACAGGCAGCCTTCGTAACCGGTCTGCTCGCCGTCGGCCTCGATAATCACGGGGTTGATTAATGCCACGGGATCCTCTCCCGTTACATCAACCACCACGATACGCTTGCGGATGCCCACCTGAGGCGCTGCGAGGCCCACGCCGTTTGCCTCGTACATGGTGTCGAACATGTCTTCAATCAGTTCCTTTGTTCTCGGTGTTACCTCGGTAACTTCCTTTGCAGTCCCGCGGAGAACTTCCTCTCCGAGGGTGCGGATCTGTCTTACTGCCATGATGTACCTCCCTAAAATGAATTCATCGGGTCCAAATCAAACTGAATCTGTTCCTGATTAAGACTGAGCGACCCGATGCGCTTTTCGATATAGTCCTTAATCGCAATTAATCTTTCAATATCCCGGCACTTGTAATAAACGACCTGCCGGTAGATGTCCTTCTTCTTTCCGAGTGCCGCTTTGCCGGGGCCGATCTGTTTTACGTCCGATTCTAAAATCGGCTCGATCTCCGCGCAGATTCCCAGTGAAAGCTTCGAAAGCCTCTTCCAGTCCGGTCCGAACAGCTGCACGCAAAGCATATGCCCCACCGGCGGATATTCGAGGAAGTCGCGGTAGGCAATCTCCTCTTCGTAGAAACCCTCATAGTCCTGCTCTGCCGCATATGTAACGGCATAGTGCTCCGGCTGGTACGTCTGAATCACCGCATCGCCCGGAAGACTGCCTCTTCCGGCTCTTCCGACGGCCTGTGTCAAAAGCTGGAAGGTCCGCTCCGCAGAGCGGTAATCGCTGCCGTTTAAGGACATATCCGCAAGCAGCACGCCCATCAGCGTCACATTCTTAAAATCATGCCCTTTGACAATCATCTGCGTTCCCAGCAAAATGTCCGCCTCGCCTGAGGCAAATTTGGACAGGATTGCCTCGTAATCTTCCGCCTTCTTCGTGGTATCCGCGTCCATACGAAGCACCACGGCCTGCGGAAACGTTTTATGAATCATTTCCTCTATCTGCTCGGTTCCGGCCTTAAAGCCCGCTATTTTTAAAGAACCGCACTTCGGGCATTTCCTTACCATCGTCGTCTCATAGCCGCAGTAATGGCAGATTAACTTTCCGCCCATATGCTGTGAAAGCGAGATGTCGCAGTGCGGACATTTGATCACCTCTCCGCATTCGCGACAGATGATACTGCCCGAATAACCGCGCCGGTTTAAAAAAAGCATCGACTGCTCGCCCTGATTAAGCCGGTCCGCAATCATCCCCCGGAGCGTTTCGGAGAATACGCTGCGGTTTCCGTTTGCGAGTTCCTCTTTCATGTCCACAATGTGCACCGTGGGCAGTTCTCCGCCCGTCAGGCGGCGGCTTAGGCGAAACATCGGGAGTTCCCCGTTTTTGATTTTATAAAATGCATCCACGCTCGGTGTCGCGCTTCCCATCACCACATTGGCACCGGTAAGTTCACCGAGTTTTACCGCAACTTCCCTGGCGTGGTATTTCGGCATGCTCTCGCTCTTGTACGAGGTTTCATGCTCTTCGTCGATAATAATCAGGCCCAGGTTTCGAAACGGCGTAAAAAGGGCCGATCTTGGGCCGATCATGATGGAGATTTCCCCGTCCATCGCGCGCCTGAACTGCCGGTACTTCTCTCCGTCGTTTAACTTCGAATGCACGACGGAAACCTGTTTCCCGAACCGGTGATAGAACCGGCGCAGGTTCTGATAGGTAAGTGAAATCTCGGGAATCAGCAGAATCGCCTGTTTTCCCTCCTTTAAGCACGCCTCGATCAGTCCCATGTAGACTTCGGTTTTTCCGGAGCCCGTAATTCCGTAGATATAATAATTCTTAATCTCTCCGTTTGCCCGGTCGGCTGCCACGGTATCGAGCACAAGCTGCTGTTCTTCGCTTAATACGGGCCTTTCGTCCTCTTCCTTACGGAAGGTAAACGGAAGTTCTTCTTTCCTGGTGACTTCAATGGTCAAAAAGCCGTCACGTTCCAGTGCTTTAACCGTCGGAGACGAAACATTTAATTTGCCCGTAACCAAAGAATAACTGATACGGTTGCTTAACATCAGTTCCTCCAGCAGTCTCGCCTTCGCCTTCTGTTTCTTCTTTAAGGCTTCCATCGCGCCCTGCTGTAAGGTCAGGACCGGAACACAGGCACTGATCATCCGCTCCTCTTTGGTTTTGACCTCTTTCTTTACCGGCAGAACCGTTTTCAGTGCGTGAATCATCGTCGATCCGTACTGCTGCCTGATAAATGCCGCCAGCGCGATCAGATTCTCCTCGGCGCTGACCGAACCCTTTACGATGCCGGCCAGGTCCTTGATGCGTTCCGGTGCAATCTCATCGGTCGGTTCGACCTTTAAATCGATGACATAGCCCGTACGGACTTTGTTTCCAGGCCCGAACGGCATTTCCACCCTGTTGCCGATGCGGATTTCATCCTGTAACGATTCCGGCACATGATAGCAAAACGGCCGGTCCAGATTTTTATGTGAAATGTCCACGATAACGTCTGCGAACATACTCTTCCCTCACAATGCATTCATTCGCGGCACGCCGGCCGCCGACTACATATAATCCGTCATGACAAACTCCACGTTTGTCACGCCCCTGAATTCGTTTAAATCAGGGAAATACGCAACCTTCAGGCTCACGGGCCGTCCGTTGTAGATGCCCTCCGCCCTGCCTGCTCCGTAGGTTGCATCGATATACTCGTGAAACTCGGGTACCCCGCGAAATAATTTCAGGGTAAAAATCCGCTCCGAGCCCGGTTCCTTCACCGCATAGATGCCGACGTCCTTATTCTTGCCGACGATTCTTCCTCCGGTAAAAATCACCTCTTTACGCGCAAACTTCGGTTTCTCGTTGCCGGTTCCGTAAGGCTCCAGGCGGTTTAAATCCGCAATTACCTTCGGTGTGACATATTGAAACGGCATATCCGCATCAATGGAAACGCTTGGAATCAGATCCTCGCCGGTAAGCCCCGAATGCGCGTTTAAGAATTCCCGCATCGCATCCAGATTCTCTTTCTTCATGGTGATGCCCGCCGCCATCGGATGTCCGCCGAACTTGGTAAAAAGCTCCGCACACTCGTTTAGGTGCGCAAACATGTCATAGGCTTCAATGCTGCGGCCGGACCCCTTGACCATACCGTCCTCGGTATCGGTGAAGACAAAGGACGGCCTGTAAAATGTCTCTTTGACACGCCCCGCGATAATTCCGGCAATGCTCTCATGCACACCCGGCAGGTAGATGACCAGAACGGAATCCCTGCAGCCCTCGGCTTCAATGAGTTCCACGGCCTCCTGCTGTCCCTTTGCGGTAATGTCCTTGCGTTCTTCGTTCATTTCATGAAGCAGCGCGGCAAGTTCCGCCGCTTTCACAGCATCGTCACACATCAGAAGGTTCAGTGCATTCGCCGCCGAATCCAGGCGCCCCGTTGCATTGATACAGGGTCCTAAAACAAAACCGATGGAATATGACGTAATCTCTTTCTCGTCAAGTCCCGTCTGCGTAATGAGTGCTTCTAAGCCGAGGTTGACGCCGTCTTTGATATGTTTTAATGCATATTTGACAAGTGAGCGGTTTTCACTGGATAAGGGCATGACATCGCCCACAGTGGCAAATCCCGCAAGGATTAAAAGTTCCTTTTTCAGATCTCCCGAAAGCGAGCTTCCCAAAAGTGCCGCCACTACTTTATAGGCCACAAAGGCTCCGCAGATTTCCGCATGCGGATAGGTGCTTTCTTCTCTTTTCGGATCCACAATCGCCAGTGCCGCAGGCAGTTCTTTCGGGATTTCATGATGGTCGGTAACGACAACTTCCATCCCGAGCGAATTGGCAAGTTCCACACTCTCTTTTGCCGAGATGCCGTTGTCGCAGGTAATGATGCCGCGAATGCCTTCATCATACGCATTCTGAATCAGATGGTTGTTCATTCCGTAACCGTCAAGCACGCGGTGCGGAATTACCGAATCGACCCGCAGCCCGAATTTGCGCAGACCTTTTAAAAGAATCGCGGTGGCGCATACCCCGTCGATATCATAGTCTCCAATAATCCGGACAGGGACATGATTGTCCCGGAAATGCATAATCACCTCCACGGCTTTCTCAAGATCCGGCAGACCCCGGCCGTTGTCAAAAACCTCATCCGACTCATTGAAGAATTCCCGGATGGCTTCGGACGTCGTAAGCCCGCGATTTACGAGAACGCGAACCACAACGGGGTCTAAGTCAAACTCCGCCGAGAGCGCGTTATAATCCGCCGGTATTCTTTTTAACGTCCATTTTTTTATCATACAATTTACAAAGATTCCCCCGAGATCTCCCGGGGGAATCCATAGTCTTTAAAATGTCGGATTAAACGTAATTCTTATCGGGATCGTCTTCCTCTTCGAGGGTATCTTTCTTACCGATTTTCACTCTTAAGAAGTACCAGAAGAATCCGGCCAGGCATACGGAGGAGTAGCATCCGCAAGCAATACCGATCATCAGGGGCAAAGCAAATTCACGGATGGAAGTTACACCCAGTATGTAAAGCATAAGTACCATCGCAAACGTGGTTAAGGAAGTGAAAATACTTCTTGTGAGCGTCTGCGCAATACTTTCGTTTACGATATCCTTTAAGGTAACGGTGCCTTCCGTAACCGCACCCTTTTTGGAACGTCTCTTTGCGGAAGCGATGCGGAGTTTCTCGCTTGCTTCCTTCTTATTCTCACGGATACGGTCGAAGATAACGATGGTCGCGTTAATCGAGTAACCGACGATCGTCAGCATACAGGCGATGAACGTCGAGCTGACGGACACTCTTGCAACCGCGTAAAATGCAAGAACGATTAATACGTCATGTACCAATGCGAGTACCGAGGATACACCGAAGCGGTAATCGCTGAATCGTAACCAGATGTAAATCAGCATGCAGATAACCGCGATGGTAACGGATATAATGGCATTTCTTCTCATCTCGCCGGATACGGTTGCGGAAATCGTCTCGGACGTAATCGTCGCTTCATCCACTCCGTACTGTCCGGTAAAGAGATTGGCAAGTTCTGCTCTTTCGTCCTCGTTTAAGGTTCTGGTCTTTACGATAATTTCGTTGGTGCCTTCCACCTTGGTAATCTGAACACCGCCGTCACCGGTAATCTTCTCAATGGAAGGAGTGATGGTGGCATCGATCTGCTCGATGGACATGTTTTCGTTTAAGGTTGCGGTGGTTGAAGTTCCGCCTAAGAACTCAAGGCTGTATGCAAGCGCATTGCCGTCTTTTGCCTTGAATACCACCATGGTAACAATACCTGCAAGGATCAGCACTGCGGAAATGATTGCAAAAATGCGGCCCTTGGAAATGATGTCGAGTACTTTTCTCTTCTTTGCCACACCGAAGAGCTTGATGTTGCCGAGACCCATTGCGATGAAGCCGTTTATGAGAATTCTTGTAACGAAAAGTGCGGTAATCATGGAAAGAACGATACCGAGTGCCAAAGTCTGTGCAAAGCCTCTGACCGAACCGGTTCCCATAAACATAAGCACTACCGCTGCGATTAAGGTGGTGATGTTACCGTCCAGGATTGCCGACAACGCTTTCTTGAAACCGATATCCACTGCAGTCTGCAGCGTCTTTCCGGTTGCCAGTTCCTCACGGATTCTGGCAAAGATAATAACGTTCGCATCCACGGCCATACCGATGGAAAGAATGATACCGGCAATACCGGGTAAGGTTAATGTAAAATATTCGTTAAAAACGGATAAGCATGAAACAATTAAGAAGGTGTAAAGCAAAAGTGCAAGTACCGCCGCAAAACCGGGCAGGAAATAAACTGCAACCATGATTACGGCTACAATGCCGAAACCGATTATACCGGCCAGTAAACTGGTACGGATGGCATCGGAACCGAGCTGTGCACCTACGATGTTGGAACGGATTTCCTGAAGGGTTAACTTCAGGGCACCGATACGGATTTTCGCCGCAAGTCTGTCTGCCTCTTCGTAGCTGCCCATACCGCTAACCTGTGCTTCACCGGAGTTGATGGAATCGTTTACGGTAGGTACGCTGATGAAGTTGCCGTCATAATAAATAGCGATGGTTTCGCCGGAAAGTACCGCTTTTGCGGTTGCGTCCGCGAATGCCTTTTTTCCTTTCTCATTAAAGGATAAGTTTACGACATTCTTCTTAACACCGCTCTGCTGGTCCTGCATCTGGGAAGCCTTGGCGCTGGTAACGTCGCTGCCTTCCAGGATGATGCTGCCGTCCGTTCTTAAATCCTCAATGCTCTTTAACAGTCTGTACTGAATGTTAATGTCTTCGGAATTCTTTAAAGAATACGGAACGGGGTTGCCGTTCTCGTCAACCTTTGCCACATCGGTTTCCGGATCATACAATACCGCGGTATCGGTTCCGGAATAGATGAATTCCACATTGTTTTCGTCAAAATATACAACGTTTCCGTCCGCCGTTACCTTCACGGAATAGTTTGCGCTTCCGTCGGAGCCGGTCTGTGCGATGAAATAAAGGCTGCCGGGCTTACCGAGGTCTTTTAAAATCGCATCCGCGTCCGTTACGCCGGGAATTTCGATTGTGATACGGTCGTTGCCTTCCTGGTATACCTGAGCTTCGGTGGAGTACGATTCCGCCTTCATTTTCAGTTTATAAACGGTATCGTTGATATCCTCCTGCGTAGGAGCCTCATCTCCCACAATCTGATACGTGATGCTGACACCGCCTGCCAAATCCAGCCCCTGCTTTACGTTGTAAGCGGAGCCGATTCTTTTTTCGCCCCAGCCCACGATAGCGGTATAGCCAAGGGCTGCCGTAATGGCGATAATCAAAAAGAATCCTAGAATTTTAAGGCCTTTGTTCTCTTTCTTATCCATTTCATTCCTCCTTTGGTCCCATAAAAAACCAAAGTACATTATAACACAAAAAGAGGGAGAATAAAAGGAAAACCTTTATTCTCCCTCTTCCTTATTTTCAGCCAGTGTCAGGATGACTTCCGTAACACGGTTTCCGCCGATCCGCTTTGCGGTAAGCGTGTTTCCGTCCGGAAGTTCGACCTTCTCTCCCTTTTCGGGCAGCCGGTCGTCCAAAAGTTCAATCATCAGGCCGCCGATGGAGTCATAATCCTCGCTCTCCAGGTTGCAGCCGAGCGAATCGTTGATGTCGTCGATTTTCATATTGCCGGGAAGCAGGTAAACGTTCTCGGCCTTTCGCTGAATGAGCCGGTCCTCTTCTTCATCAAACTCGTCCCGGATTTCGCCGACAATCTCCTCTAAAAGATCCTCGAGCGTCACCATGCCTTCTGCCCCGCCGTATTCGTTTAAAACAATCGCGGCGGAATTGGTCGCGGCGCGAAGCTCCATCATAAGCTCCGAGGTTTTCTTAAGCTCGTAGGTGTAATACGGCTCTCGCATCAAATCCTCTGGCTTAAAATTTGCCTTGTCCTGCTCATCGAGCAGAAGAAATTCCTTGATGTTCAGAATTCCGGTCACGTTGTCGTTGCTTTCGTGGTAAACGGGAAGGCGGGTGTAAAGATTTTTCTTAAACACTTTTCTCACTTCGTCGTACGTGGCAGTATCCGGAATCATGACAAGATCGATTCGGGGAATCATGATATCCCTTGCGCAGGCATCGCCGAAATCCACCACATTGTTGATCATCTCGCGCTCTTTTTCCTCGATGACGCCCTCTTCATGGCTGGCCTCCACGATGGTACGAAGCTCATCCTCGGTAATGACGGTTTTCTTTTTCTTCGGGTCGATGCCGAAGATACGTAAAAACAGCGTCGCAATTCCTTCCGTAATGAAAATAAACGGTGTCAGGAGAACCATTAAAATTTTCACCGCGGGCGCATAGAATAAAACAACCTTCTCTGCGTATAAATTGGCCCAGGTTTTGGGGATGATTTCGCCGAATAAAAGCACGATGAAAGTCAGCACTCCCGTGGCAACACTGACTGCCCACGGAAGGCCGGTGGACACCGCAACGGTGGTTACCAGCGCGGATGCCGAGATATTGACCAGATTGTTTCCGATCAGTATGGTACTTAAGAATTTCGGATATTTATCCAGGATTCCGAGCGCTTCCTTCGCCCGCCTGCTGCCCTCTTCGGACAACGTCCTAAGGCGGATGGCATTCGCGGAAGAAAACGCGGTCTCACAGGATGAGAAGAATGCGGACAGAATCAGCAGAATTACAACCGCAATAATCTGTCCGATCAGTATAGGGCTTGGCAAATCAAAACTCCTTTAATAATCTTCCGCCAAATACGACATCACATCTTTTACAGGCATATAAATGACGTAATCTGCGTATTTGTCGGTGTAGTGAGGTTCCTTATGTACCACGACGAGACGGTCTCCTTCGTAGTGACCGGTGACGTAGCGGATTTTCGAACCGGATAAGGTCATGCCGAGAACCAGCACCATATCCGCATTCCTGCAGGCCAGGGATGCCTGGGTATAAAGGTTGTTCTGCACTTTCTCGCTGTGCAGGCGGATATTCGGGCGAATCGATGCCTTGCATTCTTCGCAAAGAGGCACGCTCTTCGACTGCTGTAAGTAATCTACCGGGTAGAGTTTCTTGCATACCGGGCAGTAATTGACATACACGCTTCCGGCAAGCTCCACCACGTTATGAATGCCCGCGCGGTATTCCAGGCCGTAGATATTGAAGCTGATGACTTCGCTGATCTTGCCTGCATCCTGCAGGTTCCGGATTGCCGTATAGGCGGGGCCGGGCTGCGGAAGGTTTTTAATGACTTCCTTTTTGTAAAAATCATAGAAATATACCTTCCTTGTGGTGATTTCACCTGCGGAAAGCATCTCTTCCGGGCTCTTGCCGTATGTTTTTTCAATTCGAAACAGATTGTCGGGAGCCCAGAGATCTACAGCGCCACATTCAATCATGGCTTCCGGTCCCATAATGCAGACCACCCGTTTCGACTCTTCGAGCATGGATTTTACTTTCTCAATCAATTTGTTTCATCCCCTTTTTACTGTGATTGAAAAACCCCGATTATTTCCACCAGGGATTTGCCGGATTCGGATCCGTGGGATCCCATCCGCGTCTCGGATCGTTTGCCGCAATCTTCGGAGCTTCGGGCTTGCCCAGAGGTCCCGGATTGGCAGCATCATCATAGATTTCAACCGTTGTTCCTACAGGACAGTTATCGTAAATCCACTTTGCATCTCCCGCCTGTAAACGGACACAGCCGTGGGAACATACGGTCCCGAGGTTGTTGAATGCAGGCCAGTCAAGGTTTCCTTCGTTTCTGCCGTTGTACATTACGGAATGGAACCAGTAATGTCCGCTGATGCGCTTTGCATACTGTCCGTACTGTCCGCCGTCAAATGCAAGCCATCTTGCATTCTGACCGGAACGGAAGGTTCCGACGGGAGTGGATACACCCGGGGAGCAGACGAATGCGCAGCAGGGCAAGGAATAATTGCCGGCATCATCCATACCGTAAACGGTTACGGTGCAGGCTGCACGGTTTACCTTGATTAAGAAAGGACGTCCCGTGGAACGGTTTACTTTTGCCAGATTCTCTGCTGCCTGCGTTCCGGATATCGGTGCGGAGGGAGCAACGATCATTTCTCCGTAATATGCCTGACGGCCTTCTCTCCTGCCGCAATTCTGATAATGTTTCCAGAGCAGACTCTCATCCTCACCGAATGCCGCCTTCAAATCCGGATAGGTATCGGAATAAAACTTTGAATCGAAAAGCACATTGCCCGGCATCACCTTTACACTGCCGCAGGGCTGGTTCGACGCGGTGGCGATTCTTCCCTCATTCCGTCCGAAAATCTGATAATGATTCCACAAAAGTCCGCCGTTATAACCAAATGCGGCTTTTAAGTCAGCATAGCTGTCTGCATAATAGACCGGATCAAATACGGTTCCGTCCGGCATGGAAAGCGGCGCCGCTTCTGCCTTGAAAGCGCCTATGGTAAGAACCGCAATCATCACACTCAGTGCAACTGCTGCATAGGATAAAATCTTCTTCATGTTCTGCTCCTTCATTTTTCTCATTTTCCCGGTTTCTGTCAGTCCTGACAGGTCTAAATATTATACCATATATTTTATTTGTTGTGGAGTTTTTCTTTATGATATATTTTTTCCATTTTCGCCTCTTTTTTTTCATTCCCTTTTCCCCTTATGAATAGTAAAATACTATTGTGTGTGATAATTCATGGAGGAAATTTTTATGAAAGCAAAAAAAATCCTGTCCATCGGTCTGGTTACGGCCCTTACGACCAGTATGCTGCTGGCAGCGGGCGGATGCAACCGCGTCGTTACCCCGCCGGAATATCCGTCGGAGACCGGAAGCGAAACCCCTTCGGAGCCTGAGAAAAAAGGCGGCCTTGAAGACGGCAGCGTTGTCATCGACGATAATTTTGACGACGGAAAATATGCCGGCTGGGGTACCTATTCCGCAAGCGGCGGTTCTTTTAAAATCGGTGTTGAGGAAGGTGAACTTTTTGTAGATATTGCTTCCCTCGGTTCCCTGGAATATTCCGTTCAGGTATTCAAGGACGGCTATCCGTTAAGCGAAGGTGCCGTTTATACCATGGAATTCGATATCCGAAGCGATATCGAAAGAACGCTTGAGTGGCGTCATCAGATTAACGGCGGCGACTATCATGCGTACTATATGGAGAAAGATGTTGCCATCGGTCCCGAAACAAAGCACATTTCCGTGGACTGGACAATGGAGGATTCTTCCGATCCCGCTCCGCGTCTTTGCTTTAACCTGGGTGCGCAGGGTGGTCTGGAAGGTGAGCTTCCCCATAAGGTTTATATTGATAACGTAAAATTAACCGTAAAAGACGGTTCGAACGCGCTCGTTCCGGAAGAGCTTGAGCCTCCTGTTGCCATCAAGGTAAACCAGATCGGTTATCTTCCCGACAGCGAAAAAGTCTTCACGGCACCTTACGATGAGAATGTTTCCGAATTCACCGTTAAAGATGCCTCTACCGGCGAAGTGGTTTATACCGGTACTTTAAAGGGCGAAAGACTTCACTCCTATTCCGGCGACGGTTCACAGCGTCACGGCGATTTTTCCGATCTCAGGGAGCCCGGCACCTATGTGATCTCCATTGAAGGATACGAGGATTCCTATCCGTTTACGATCGGTGAAAACATCTACGCAGACGTTTACAAAGCAACCGTAAAAATGCTTACCTTACAGCGTTGCGGTACCAAGGTTGATAAAGAAACCGGCGGTGTCTTCCTGCATCGTCCCTGCCATATGGGCGAAGCGGTAATCTACGGAACCGAAACAAAAATCGACGTATCCGGCGGCTGGCATGATGCCGGCGACTACGGCCGTTATGTGGTTGCAGGTGCAAAGACCGTAAAGGATCTCTTCCTTGCATACACTGAAAATGAAGCCGCTACCGGCGACGATTTCGGCATTCCCGAAAGCGGAAACGGTGTTCCCGATATCCTGGACGAAGCACGTTGGGAGCTTGAATTCTTCTTAAAGATGCAGGCTGACAACGGCGGTGTCTACCATAAAGTTACCTGCGAAAACTTCCCCGGCGTAGTTATGCCGCCCGATGAAATCGAGCAGCTTGTGGTATGTCCGATATCCACTACCGCTACCGGCGATTTTGCAGCCGTTATGGCGGAAGCATATGTGATTTACAAGGCCATCGATGCGGACTTCGCAAATCAGTGTCTGGAAGCTTCAAAGAAGGCATTTGCCTACATGGAAAAATATGCCGCCGCAGATACCGAGGGATTTAAAAACCCCGAGGAAATCGCAACCGGCGAATATCCCGATGCATCTAATAAAGACGAGTTCTTATGGGCAGCCGTAGAACTCTTCCTCGCAACCGGCGACAATCAGTATTTGCAGAAAGCAATTGAAATCGAAGAAAGCGGATACTCCTTAGGTCTCGGCTGGGCAAGCATGGGAACCTATCCCGCATACGATTATCTGCTTTATATGAAGAACGGCGGAGAAGGAAGCGACCGTCTGCAGCTGAACTTCATGAACCGCTTAAACAAGCTCGGTAAAAACGATTTAAATGTCCTTGAAAAAGATCCTTACTTTGTATCCTTGAAGGATAACTATTACTGGGGTTCCAACATGGGTATCGCGGACAACGGTATCTTCTATCACATGATGTATAACTTAACCGGCGAGGAACAGTATGAGCGCTACTCCAAACGTGCCATCGACAACCTCTTCGGCATCAACCCTGCAGGCTACTGCTACGTGACCGGTTTCGGAACGCATTCCCCGAAGCATCCTCACCACAGACCTTCCCAGAAGATGGGCGAGGCAATGCCCGGCATGCTGGTCGGCGGTCCCGACTGCTATCTGGAAGATCCGTACGCAAAGGCGGTTCTTGCCGGCAAGCGCGGCGGTCTTTGCTACATCGACAACGATTCCAGTTACTCAACCAATGAGGTTACCATTTACTGGAACTCGCCTTTGATCTATCTGCTGAGTCTTCAGCAGTAGTCCGACTGATCTGCCTGCTGCGTCTTCGTCAATAGTCCGATTTCATAAAGAATAACCCAAAATCCCCATCCGTACGGATGGGGATTTTAACGTTCCGTTGCAACTTCGGCAACGCCTTACCAATTCTGTTCCTGATGCCTTACCAACTCTGTTTCTGACGCCTTACCAATTCTGTTCCTGACTGATTACCCAGTCTCTGTTAAGATCCAGCTCATCTCTCCAGTCGTATCCAAGCTTGACCACGAGATATTGCAATCCTGTTCCTTCGTCCTGAAGATACTTTATATATCCGTCAGACGGGTAAAATGCCATCTGAGAAACCGTTTCGCCAAAGTATTCTTCGAAATAATAGTAATAGACATACTCCTGCATCGGAGAAAAATAAGCTTTCTGAATACCGTTTCCCGTCAGATCCATAACAGAATAGATTCTGTGACGATACATGGATGCCGTATTGTCCCATTCCCAGAAAGATCCTCCGATTGTTGCACCCCCGCGATCCGGCCAGCAGGATTCGTTATAAGCAATCTGCGGCGTTCCTAAAAACACCAGATGTTCATATGCTTCCTGTGGATTGTATCCATTTTCGGAAATGTACCGTTCCAGATCTTCCTTAACTTTTTTTGCAATCTCCACATCCTGCTGATAAACATAATGCTGCGTATAGTACAACTTGTTTGAAACATTGAGCAGGCTCAATACATCTTTTATCAAAAAGACAACAGCCAAAAGGATTGCCACGGTTTTAAGAACCTTTAATCCCTTTTTCTCACCGGTCCGGAGATGTTCGAAGAAAACCCCGGCCTCAGAAATCAGCAGCAAAAGAACAACCGCCTCCGTAACCGGGAAAGGATAACACATTCTCGGAGTAATTCCGCCCCCGTAGAAAATAACGAAAACATACGGGATGATGCCAATCAAAACCTCAACAAACAATAAAAAGATTTTATTTCCAATCCTGCGTTCCTTATCCCGGAAAAGATTAATCGCGCTCAGAAGAAGGAGCAAAATACATCCCGGCATATACAATTTGCTAAAGGAAGGAGTCAGCAGGGAAAATTTCGTCCATGAAAGGATTCCGCGGATTCCACGTACGATTCCGACACTAAACCACGAAATCTGAGAGGTAAAATAGGACTGTCCGTCAAAAAAGAACAGTTTCGTGATGATAAAATAAAGTGCCATTCCGAGAATAATCGTAACAACATTAATCAGAATCCATCCGGTATTTTCTTTAACCGTTTTTGCCGCATTTCTGTTGTTCAGGTAATAAATCACCAGAACACATAAAGCATACAAAACAATCTGAAGCTGGTAGACATTTAAAGAAAGATAAATAACCGCTACCGCCACGCAGATTCCCCACCATGATTTCTTTAAATTATTGGCGGCCATATCTGTCAGATATGCAGCCACCGGCAAAAGAATCAGTGTTATCAGAACCGGAACACTCTGTGATAAAAAATACAACTGCGCTACCCAGAACGGAGAGACAATCCATATTGCCAAAAAAGGAATGGCAGCTCTTTTTACCGTTTTCCCGTCCCTTGTGACCGCGTAAATCAGCCAGAGAAATACAAACGGAGAAAGAACAAGCAGTGCAAAGGTAAGTGCCTCCATATAATACAGATTAAAATTTCCGGCTGTCAGCAGATTCCTGATCCAAAGCACGCCCGCTCTTCCCTGTATGGCATATGCATCCGCGTTCTGTATGGCTTTCTCGGTATCAATTCCGATTGCATCGGAAAATAACATGGAGCCATGACATAAAAAGCCGAGAAACAGAGCAAATATCACATACCAGGGGGAAATAAGTTCCTTTATTCCGCTAATCATTTTGGACTGTTTTGTTTCCATTTCGCTCCTCACTTTCCCTTTGTAAAGTCTTCTTTTTTTCCGCTCAGTATCAGAAAAAATAAAAACGGAACAAGCATAATCAGCGGAAACAGGTATCGCACAAGGGCAACCGGCCCTATCAGCAGTGCAGCCGCATACAACGCCATCGGAATTAATAAAAGAAGGTTGTTACCTTTTTTCCGATATACACAAATCCCTATCGCTGCAGCAATCAGCCAGATGCACAGGCCGGGCCGGAACAGCGATGCGGCAATCGGAATTCTGGAATATCCCATACCGGCCGTTTCATAAAGCAAAACTTTATAATACAGCATGAATTTGGAATCCCGAATGACCTGCGTCTTGTTCTGCATTGCTTCGGAAGGATCCAAAAACATCAGACCGACATGCGGCATTTCTTCCGAAAGGAAATACGGATAAACCAGACTTCTGAAAGCAAAAGCATACTCGACAGGATTATGAATCCCCAGTTCAAAATACAATTTCAGATTGTCCGAAAGATGATTCTTGTAACTCTCCGTATCAAAGGTGGACTTTACCGGATCTGCGGAATCAGGCTGATAATTCATAATCCCCTCTTCCGAAATAAACGTTTCTACCTGCGCCAACTGCTCTTCGCTTATTTTCACTTCATTTCCGTTTAAATGAAGATTGCAGACATAAGCCATTTGCTGCATCGGAACGCTGAGCAGTTCTCTTTGATTTCCGGACTTTAAGTGTAATACATTGTGGCAGATCAAAGAGAAGGCACCCGCAATAACAATCACAACGGCAATTGCCGCCATGGTCCATATCTTTTTGGAACGCGTCAGCTTAAAAAACGGTATGAGTACCAGTAAAAAAGTAAAAATATGAATAACCGGATGTCGGAATAAACACATCAGTAATCCAAAAATCATACAGGGAATCAGCACCTTCCCGGAAGCCTTATCATTATTCAGCCACAGATAGAAAAATGACATAAAAAACAACATGAAAGCTCCGAAAAAGATATCTTTTGTGCTGCATAAAGACAAGACCTGAAGAAACGGGTTTATTGCCACCCAGATAAAAGAAAGTAAAAGAAAAATGGCTGAAGCGCCGGATTGTTTCATCACACGGAACAAACATGCAAATGCTCCCGCCACGGTAATCATCTGAACTGCGGAATATACGGCTATTCCGGCATTGGGAGTTTTGCCGACTGTACTACCGATGTCATACAGTACTCCAAGCAAAACGGTGTGTGCAATCGGATGATTGTCCCAAAGTTCCATCAGTCCCAGCCACTGGCACAACTGTTCCGGGCCGTCGTAAAGAAAGCCCCCGGGGAACAGTGCAAGATAAGCCGGAATCCACAATACCACAAGGATTCCCAGGCAAAGAAAGAAAAACGGCGTGTTGGATATTTTATCCATGGTTTGATCCATTTTTCCGAATATTGAACGACACTTATTCCGAATCGGTTCAAATAAACGAATGGCAATCCAGGTAATCCCGAACCAGAAAACAAAAGAAAGTACTGCCATTAACAGAAAGCTGGCACTTGAAGACACTCTGAATGCGGTAAATACGGTAAATACAACAGCAATGTATAATTCTAAAAACAGTTCTCTGCGGTTGGACTTCTTTAACAGTTGCATGATGTGACTACTCTCTTTAAATCAAAATAATGCAAAATTCCATAATCGGTATTTTAAGCAAAGAATTACCAGCTGATAATATCTCTGCACTTGTCGCACACGCAGACTATGTAAGCGCCGTCTTCGATTTCCTTGTAACGAAGATAGGCAAGAACCTCACCCGTGTTTACGCAAAAGACCTGCTTCTTTGCAAAATCCACGGAAAAGTCCTGAAATGACCGGCTCATGCCCTCTCCGGTCAGTTTTACGTAGCTTTCCTTGCCGGAGAAAATATAATATCCGGGGTTCTTCGCAGTCTTCTCTTTCTCCGTGAAAAACTTGTCCTTCAGCGCATCGGAAATTGTTCGCTTCTCCTGCACATCGATTCCGACCGGATGGCAGCTGACCGCCACGGTCACATAATCGCCGGAATGCGAAAGGTTAAAGAAGATTCCGGGATAATCCGGCAGATACGGTTTTTCATGCTGTCCGTATTCGATGTTAAGCTTTTTCATGCGTTCCGCATTTCGAATTACTTCCTCATCAATCTCCGAAACCATATGCACTTTCGTTTCATGACGGTGTCCGCAGTCTTTCTGCCCGACACTGTAGAAAAGATATTCCTGCAGGGAGTTTTGAAGAAGCAGGCCGGCCGCAAGGCTGCGAATCCGGTCCGCAGGCTGTTTTAATGCGTTTACCTTCGCGCGACGTTCTTCGCACAACGAATTCACAAGCCTGTTGTATTCCATCATATCGGCTTCGCACTTTGCACTTAAGCTTTTCACATTTGCCACGTAAACGTATATCATATATATCCGCCTTATTCTTCTGTCTCTTCCTTTGCCGGAAGAACCACTTTAATGCACAACTCTTCCAACTGCTTTTCATCCACTACATTGGGTGCTTCGCTCATAAGATCCGATGCATCCTTTACCTTCGGGAAAGCCATGACGTCACGGATGGAATCGGCCTTCACCATCAGCATAATCATACGGTCCAGACCATATGCAAGTCCTGCGTGAGGCGGAACCCCGTACTTGAACGCATCAAGCAGGAATCCGAAACGTTCCTGTGCCTGTTCCTTTGTAAAACCAAGCATTTCGAACATTTTCTCCTGAATGTCTCCCTGGTGGATTCTGACGGATCCGCCGCCGAGCTCGGTTCCGTTTAATACGATGTCGTAAGCCTTTGCACGAACTTTGCCGGGATCGGTATCCAGGAGAGGAATATCCTCATCCATGGGCATCGTGAACGGATGGTGAACCGCTACGAAACGGTTCTCTTCCTCGCTCCACTCAAGAAGAGGAAACTCCGTTACCCAGAGGAAATTGTATTTATCATGATCGATTAAGCCCATTTCTTCGCCGAGTTTTAATCGAAGCGCACCGAGAACCGCCCATACAACGGTATTCTTGTCTGCCGCGAATAAAAGCAGGTCGCCCGCTTCTCCGCCCATTGCATCCACAAGAGATTTTAACTGCTCTTCCGTCATAAATTTTGCGAAGGAAGACTTGTAAGTGCCGTCCGCATTGACTGCAAGATAAGCAAGTCCCTTTGCACCGTAGTCCTTTGCAAAATCAACCAGCGCATCGATTTTCTTTCTCGGCATTTCCGCCTGTCCCTTCGCGTTCAGGCCGCGAACGGAGCCGCCGTTTTCAAGCGCGCCGGTGAATACACCGAAACCGCAGCCGGCAACAACATCGGATACGTCAATCAGCTCCATGCCGAAACGGGTGTCCGGTTTATCGGAACCGAAACGGTTCATGGCATCAATCCATTTCATTCTTTCCAGAGGCAGGGGCACATCGATGCCGATACTGTCCTTAAATACCTTTGCAATGAGACGTTCGTTGACATCCAGAACGTCCTCTACATCCACAAAGGACAGCTCCATGTCGACCTGCGTAAATTCGGGCTGTCTGTCCGCACGAAGGTCCTCGTCACGGAAGCACTTTGCCACCTGAAAATACCGGTCATAGCCGGAGCACATCAAAAGCTGTTTGAAAAGCTGCGGAGACTGCGGCAGTGCGTAGAATTTGCCGGGATGAACACGGCTGGGCACTAAGTAGTCTCTTGCGCCTTCCGGCGTGGACTTCATCAGAATCGGTGTTTCGATTTCGAGGAACCCTTCTTCGGATAAGAAGTTGCGGATTCTCTGAACCACTTCGGAACGCATGATGATGTTCTTCTGCAAATCCGGTCTTCTCAAATCAAGATATCTGTATTTCAAACGAATTTCTTCCTTGGTCTTGCAGTCCGCTTCCACAGGGAAGGGAGGCGTCAGCGCTTCGGAAAGAATTCTTAAGGAATTCGCTCTTACTTCGATGGTACCGGTTTTTAATGCTTCGTTTGCGGCACCGCCTCGTTTTACCACCTTTCCGACAACCGCGATTACAAACTCGGAGCGAAGCTGGCAGGCTTTTTCGAAGTTTGCCGCATCGACAAATTCATCCCCTTCGCCCTGCTCGAAAATAATCTGCAGGATTCCGCTTCGATCACGTAAATCGGTAAAAATAATACCGCCCTTGTTTCTGCTCTTTGCAACCCATCCCATTACGGTGACGGTCTGACCGAGGTTTGCCTCGGAAACCTCCGTACAACGATGTGTTCTTTTCAATCCGTTCATGGACTCAGCCATTGTTTCTATCCTCCGAAATATCTATATTTGCTCCTGCACAGGTATTTTACCCGGCACGGGCATATCTTCTAATTCTTTAAAGCTTCACGGTAGAAGTCTTCAAACTCCGTATATCCGTCCGCCGTCAGCTGTTCTTTCTGGAATTTTTTATTCTTGTTCATGCGGGTAACGAGAACGGTTTTGCCTTCCGCACGAAGTGCCTGGGCTTTGGCGATGATCTCGCCGAGGCGCTCGCCGTCAATTCCCTTCTCCACTAAGAATGCGGTCTTCTCGGTCGTTCCGGGAGCCTTCACGCCCTGCTCCATCATAATCGTGATGATTCTTTCGAATCCGATGGAGAAGCCGCAGGCAGGTGTATCCTGTCCGGTGAAACGTCCGATCATTTTATCATATCTTCCTCCGCCCGCTACGGAGCAGTTTAATTCCTTCATTTCAATTTCAAAAATCGTACCGGTGTAATAGCTCATTCCGCGCACCAGCGTGGGATCAAAAACGATTTCGCAGTCGGTTCCCTTGGAGGCTTCCACGGCACCTAAAATTTCGGACAAGTTATCCGCTGCATTCTCTTCGATAAAATCACCGAGCGTTTCTTTTAAGAAGCCGAGCTGGTTGCTCTGTGCCTGGAATTCTTCGAAAAGCTTGCGGTATCTGGCAATCGCATCCGCAGAGAATCCGTCTTCGGTTAAGCACGTACAAACGCCGTCCAGACCGATTTTATCCATTTTGTCCAGTTCGATGAAAACGTTGTCGTAATCCGCTGCATCGAAACCTGCATAGCTGGCCATTGCCTTTAAAATGCGACGGTCGTTGACATGCACTTTAAAGCCCTTGAATCCGACTCTTCCTAACAGAGTCGTCGTTGCAAGAATCAGCTCGATTTCCGCAAGATTGGTGGGTTCACCGAGGATATCGATGTCACACTGCATGAACTGACGGAAACGTCCCTTCTGCGGACGGTCCGCACGCCATACGTTGCCCATCTGAAGCGCCTTGAACGGCTTGGGCAGGGTTGCCGCATTGTTTGCATAGAAACGGGAAAGAGGCACGGTCAGGTCATAGCGAAGGCCGGAATCCACGAGGTCGTTCTCGCTTTCGGCAGTCGCAAGGTTTAACTTCTCGCCGCGCTTTAAAATTTTAAAAATCAGTTTCTCGTTCTCGCCGCCCTGCTTGGAACTTAAGTTCTCGATGTGCTCTACCGCAGGCGTTTCAATCTGCGAAAAACCGAAGGAAGCATAGGTCTTCTTGATTTCGTCCATGACGTAATTGCGAAGTGCCATCTCTTCCGGCGTAATGTCCTTCATTCCCGTTGTGGGTTTCTTAATTAATTCCATGTTTTACTCCTTGTTTCGCCCTGCTGTTTCTTTCGCGGGCAACAATATATTTTACTATTCTTGGAGAAGAATTACAAGTCCGACGCCCGTATGCGTCATGCGATTCTAGAGTTTATGCTGAACCATCTCCCAGACCGTAGTGGCAATTGCACCTGCGGCCATCACGAAGGATGGTGCCACCATCCACCAGTGCGCGCTGATATTGATGGAATCCACGCCGGCCGTGGTAGAATACACCACGATGCAGGCGGAAACCAGTGTCGTCAGAAGCAGCATGAAGGTCATCAGAATCGTCATCTCGCTTCTTTGCATCACGGCCATGGCAATCATGATGCCGATGGACGCTGCAAACAGAATTGCCCAGATGATCATTGCCCGCGTAACGTCTCTCATGGTAAAAAGCTCTAAAACGGCTGCTGCATGGCCGACTACAAGTGTCGTACAGATCCATGCGCTTACGCTCTCTCCGTCCCAGCACTTTGCCTGACGGATACAGAAAACGATGAAGGCGACGACGGGAAATGCCCACGTCAGAATACGAAACGGCCAGGTTCCGACCGCCTTAAAGAAAAGCGGCATGGAAAGAAAAAGTACCAGGCAGATTCCGCAGAATACCATCATGGCAATCAGGTAAACGGCTTCGCCGACTTCGAAGCGGTATTTTTCGGGTGTCAGGAAGCGTTCGTTGGAGTCAATGTTCAAAAGCTTGTTATAAAGCCACTCTCCGCCTTTTGTGCCGAGCACAATGGCAAAAATGAACGTAACCAGCAAAACGCCGAGCGTTCTCCAGGCCACGTTGGTCTCCGTCATGAAAGGGCCGGAGTTTAAAAAGCGAACCAGTGTGATGATGCTGCACCAGAGAATCGCGGCAACGTTGGTAACGATACGTGACGGTGCATGGCGGAAATGTCCGGCAAAACAGAGAAGTGCCGCACTGACTGCCGTCAGAATCTGGAATCGTAAAAGCCGCATCTCGGAAATGATTCCGGAAAGATTGAATGCTTTCTCCTTCAGAACCGGTTTGCCGATGCAATGAGCAATCAGAGCCAGGAAGAAAATCCACGCAATCACCAGTAAAGCAGTGGCGATTCCCTGAATGATGTCCTTGCGTTTCTGCATCAGAACCTCTTTGGTAAGCCCCGCCTGCTCCTGTTTGATTTCCAGGGCACGCCTCGCGCTGTAACGCCGCACGAAAGCATCATAGCCGGGGTCTGCTTCGCCGACCCGGCTAAGGCCGTTTAGGAAATCCGTTATTTCGAATCCGATGGGTGTCCTGCTCACTGAAATGTTTCTCCCGGATGAATTCCGACTGCCACCACACCGTCAGGGGCAATGAATTCATCCACCGTTTTTTTGTTTTCGTTTATGTATGCTTCGTATTTTTCACGGCTGCCGTCCGTGAGAAAATGTATGACCTGGTTATCCGATCCGCGCAGGATCTCGCCGCGGTTGCGCTCTTTGATGTACACTCCGTCAACCAGAACATCGATGTTTTCAAGGACGGAATCAGTGTCCATACGTTTTAACTCGTCCCTCGTATATCCCGTAAAAAGAAGGATGTCGTCACAATGCGGACGCAGCTCTTTCAGAAGCTCTGCGAGCTCCCCGGCCTGCAGCATCGGTTCCCCGCCGGAAATCGTAATCCCTTTCAGACCGTAGTCTTCGATGGCTGCTTTGCACATCGCCGCCAACACCGGCAGGGGCATCTCTTTGCCCTCCATGCTCTGCAGTTCGGGGTTTGCGCAGCCTTCACAGCTTCTCTCACATCCCTGCACCCAGATCCCGAGCCTCTCGCCCGGCCCCAGGGCCTTAATTGGATACAAAACCCTGCCTATTCTCATTTCTTACATCTCACTTAATCGGAGTACTTTTCGTATTGTCCCTTACGTGTCGTGCTTATCGCGCTTTCCTCATCCGGAAACCACAAGCTCGTAACCGGCATCCTTGCGGATTACATCCTGTACTACGACGGAAACTCCCGCTTTTACATCTTCATCAAAAATATATCTCGCGAGCGGATTGATTAACGCCTTTTCCACAATATTGTTGATTCCGCGGCCGCCGTTATCGAGGTTCTCAATAACAAGCGCATAAAGTTTGTCGCGCACGGGTTCCAGATCCACTGCGATTCCCTTCTGCAGCGCAACGGTCTTTACAATGCCGTCCATTCGCGCATTGAGAATCTCTCTTGCCGCTTCGAGGCTGATGTAGCGGTAAATGACGATATTTTCTCCGATACGGTTTAAAATCTCCGGCCGTCCGAGTTCGAGTTTAAAATGATTCTGAATTGCAGCCGTTACCTTCTCCCGTACTTCCTCCGGCAACATCTGACGATTTACGTTTTCCTTTCGGTTGCCGAACTGATCCCTGGTATAAATGCCCAGGTTGCTTGTAAAAATAATCACGCAGTCCGAGAAGTATGCCGTGTTGCCCTGACCGTCCGTCATACGTCCGTCTTCGAGAATCTGCAGGAATTTATCCAGAATGGTCGGACTCGCTTTCTCAATCTCGTCGAAAAGAAGAATTGAGAACGGATTCTTTCGGACCGCATTCGTGAGCTGTCCGCCCGCCTCATATCCCACATATCCGGGAGGCGCACCAAACAGGCGCTGGTCGGAATTGTCATGGGAATACTCACTCATATCAAAACGGATGCACGCGCTCTCATCGCCGAAAACCAGCTCTGCAAGCGTCTTCGCGGTTTCGGTTTTACCGGTACCGGTAGGTCCCGCAAAGAACAGCACGCCCTTCGGCGAAGCGTTGTTTTTTACCTTCGAAAGCCCGCTGACCGCACGCTTTAGCACGTCCAGTGACTGGGCAATGGCTTCATCCTGTCCTTTCACGCGTCTGCGCAGAATCTCTTCACCCTGTTTTAAGCGGTTTGATAAATCCTCTTTCTCCCAGGGATTCTCCTTGATTCCGTAAGTATATAAATCCACCACCGTACTGAGTCTTGCAAGCGGCAGTTTCTCCGAAATCGAAAGCTTCCGAAGCTGCATCAGTTCAGAGAAAGTCAGCCCCTCGGTGCGCGCCACGAACTGATCAATCAGTTTCTTACGTTCTTCGGGCTTTTCTTTATAGTACTCCGCATCAGCCTCATAAACCTCCGCTGCAAAGAAATTCGCCATGTCATCCTGCATTAAAAAAGCCTTTCTCTGCTCCGCATTCGGATGATCGATGTGAATCCCCTTGATGCGGTTTACGTTAAAATAAATCCACGAAGGCAGGTCGTTCTGCTTGTCGGTGATGAAAAGAAGCATGTTGGATACTCTGCCCTCTTTCGTGTTCACATCGGTAGCACCCAGGAAAGCCTGTTTCAGAATCGTATAGCACTGCAAATCCGCCGGGTACAGATGGTCCGGTGCAATGATGTAACGTGATGCCATATCAAGCAGGATTACGGTTGAATGCTCACTCTTGGAAAGTGCCTCTTTGATTAATGTCGGTGCCCCGGTGTCGGATGCATCGAATTTCGCCGCTATTTTCCCGTCCTCGGCATTCATGCCGACGCTTTCGGCAAAGCGGTTCAGGCTCTCCTCTTCGGACGCGGTGAAGCCGTCGATGGGATTGTAAAATATCACATTCTCATATCCCTTCTCCGAAAAGAATGCTTCGAGATACTGGTCCAGACCAAGCCAGGCACCTTCCAGTTCTCCCGACGGATACTGAAAGCTGTCGTAAATGTTTCCCTCCAGAATGACGGAGCTTTTGATGCGGTAAAAAATCTCCAGCTCTTTGTGCCACTTCGATACAATCGTTTTCTGCTCTTCCATCTCACACCCCCATGTGTGTACTCATAAGCCTGAAATATGCAATGTTCGGATGATATCCCTGATTGCTTCTGACCCCCATGACAATCAGGTCACCCTCCTGTGTCTGATACGGAACGTTCGGTTCGAGTTCAACGCCGTTCACCTGTGTCGGATTCGTGTGTCCGATGTGTTCAATCACGATTCCCTCTTCATAAGCGGTAAACTTTGCATGTGCGGAGCTGACGAAAGATTTCTCCTTTAAGTACTCCGCTCCGGCACCTTCCCGTCCGACAATGACCTCCTCTCCGACCGGAAGCGGAATCTCACACTTTCCGTCCTCCGAACGTAAGAAGAAATTAGTTGCACTGTTGTCACCCGTTGCATTGTTGTCGCTCGTTGCATATACGGGCACCGTAAACAGTGATCTGCCGCATTCACATCTTGACTTTGAGTACGGCCACAGTTTTCCGCAATCCGGACACTTTCTCTGAAAGCCCGTCGCAACGCCTCTCTGTACCCCGGGAGCCTTTCCGGCTTTAGCATCGCACTCCGTCACAGGCACACGAAGAAGGTCCTCCCTGCAGGAAGTGCACACGATATTGCTGATTTTATTTACAGTCCCGCATGCGGGACATTTCTTACCTTTCATGCCTTTGCCTTTTTTCCTTCCGGATTCTTTGTCTCCGTCCTGATTCTAAATCTGAGCCGCCAGATATTTGTTTTCACGCAAGCCGTAAGATGCAAAGTAATCATCCGTCGCAGCGTCTGCGGAGGCCGCTCCTTCTCCTGCGCGTACAAATTCGCTCGTATTGATGACCTGCGCAAAGTCCGGGCTTACCGGATACAGATTTTCCTTGCGGAATTCCAGCCCTTTTTGGTTAATCAGATGGAAAATCTTTTCATACTCCGTACAGAAGCTCACCTGCTCCTTCACCAGCTTCTCCACTTCTCTTGGATGCGGCTCTCTGTCCTTCTCATCCTCAACCGCCACCTCCATGGTGACGCGTCCGGTGGAATCGTAAATCACATGCAGAATCACGTCATCGTGAATCCGGTAAATTTCCCTCGCGAAATCACGGTCCTCTTCCTTCTCGCCCAGATACAGATACCCAAGCTCCACAAGGCTTTCGCGAATATTTCTCATAAGAATCCTTAAATCGCTCTTCGAAGATCCCTTCTGAATCAGCCCCGCACTTTCGTAGCGGATGGCCTCCACGGATTCTTCCGCGAAAGCAAACTTCTTAGGCGCAATCCCCTGCTCCCTGCAAAGGACATGATATTTTGAAAGCTCCGCACTGAGTCTTGCATCCAGTTCATCCAGGCGCCTCTCTTCTTTTTCGATTACATCGCGCAGAGGACGAATCTTCATCACATCGATTCGGTGGATTTCTTCATACAGTGAGAAAGCATCCCTGCCTTCCGCCACAAGCTCCTCGATGTTAGCAAGAAGTGTTTTTGCTTCCTCCTCTTTGATTCCGGCAGCTTCGGCGCTTTCGCAAAGTGTACAGACGGAATGCAGCACCCGTGCCGCTTCGTCTTTTGCAAGACTTTCGAAGGATGCGATTTTAGCATCTGCGTCAGCACCTGCGGCTGCGTCTGCGGCTGCGACCGTGTCTGCTTCTTTAGCCTTCTTTGAATCTGCCATCATCTTTACGAAAAACTCTTCCCTCACCTTCCGCACGAAGGCTTCCGTTTCGGCAAGTTCCTCATCAAGCGGTGCAAAGCGCGCCGATACACCCTGCAGTACATCACACATCTCTTCGTTGTTTCTCTCCTGCATCACGGCCTGCATGCGCTTGAGGGAAACCCGGATGTCTTCCGCGTCCCGGCCAAGCTTCTGCATGCGGAATTTTACCGCATCTTCTTTCATGACGCCCGCGCAGAGATCCTGCAGCTGTGTGACGTTTTTCAGTCTTCTTTTCTGGATGTCGCACATCCGCACAAGGTCCTGATAGAGCCTCCTGCGATCCTGTTCGAATAAACGGTATTTCTTTATATCCGCTGCTGACATTTTCGGTCCGCTCATAAGCCGAACTTCTCCCCAAGCATATACCCTTTTGCCTTCATCCATCCGTAGAATACAGGCTTTAATGTATGTTCCTCATCCAGGAAAAATGCACTCGTGCGGTATAAATCGATATACGCCTCTCCTTTTTTCCCGGCCAGATATTTCTTTACTTCCTCAATGTTTTTAAAAACCGCTCCGTCCGGGAGTCCGAGGTTTAACTCTTCCCTTCCCGTATAGCGGTAAGCAAATTCAAAGCCGTAGGCTTCTCTGTGATTTCTCCAGTCAATCCTGTCTTTGATTTTCGTTTCAAACTCGCGGATTAATTCCAGTTTTTCCGGTGATACATTCGTGCGTTCCGCGTATTTTATAAGAACGTCTGACGACAGCAGGGTTTCTAACATCTCCATGGCGGTGCGCAGAGAATCATTCGTATATCCGGAAATCCCGTCAAAGAAAGCATCCACAAAAGCATCCACGGATTCGTATGCACCGGCCGGTCCGAAAAGATACGGAAGACCCGGCGAAATCGTATAAAGGATGACCGCCAGTTTTTCGTCCGAATCCAGATTTTTATCGGCAAGTGTATCCTCAATTACCGACGCGTGATAGAGCCTGCTCTTCGAAACGTTGGCGCCGGTTCGCAAATGTCCGGTAAGCTGATTTCGGAGAATAAAATCTTTCCCCTCCTTCCAGTTCCAGCCGATGGCGCTCATTAACGTATCCATGTCCGTATACTGGTTGTGCATAAAACTCACGGGAGGAATGCTTCCGTCGTCCCCCTCTTCCGTGCGGATGCCCGCACCGGGTACCGGCTGCGCAACTCCCTCCACCCACTTACGGACTTCTTCATACGTCCAGCGGCGGTTCGGATTGGATAAATCGTGACGATAGGAAAGATCCGCATAGGTCAGTCCAAGGATCAGCTGATACAACTCCTCCGGCATGGCCGCAGGCTTCGTGATGATATTCGTATAGGCATTGTCTTCACCGAACGGTGTTCTGCCCGTAAAAAGCTCGTAGATTAAAATTCCGAGCGAATAATAATCCGACTCGTCAAAGTAAACGTTTCGAAGCACCTCAGGAGCTGCGTAGGACGCCGTAAAGCCCACTTCGGACACAACGATGGACTTACTCTCCCTTATTACCGAAGAGAGGCCGAAATCGATCAATACGGGATGTCTTCCCTCATTCGACCACATAACGTTGCCCGGCTTGATGTCACGATGCAGAATGCCTGCCTCATGAAGGTCATGGAGTGCTTCGTTTAATTCAGGGATAATAAAGCCTTTCAGATCCTCGAAAGAGAAGGTTCCCTTCTTTAAGGCGTCCGCGAAGCTGCCCTTTTTGAAGTAATCATAGACTTCAAAATGTCTGCCGCAGAATTCTCCCGTATGATAGATTCTCGCCACGTAAGGAGATTTTGTGTTCTTTAATTTATCGGAAAGGTCGGACTTGGTGTGAAGAACGCGACGGAAGATTTTCACCGCATAGAGTTCTCCCTCGTGTTCGCTTAAATAAAGGTCCGCCTCACCTCCGACGTTTTCATTGCCGATGCGCCGGATGACCTGATACTCGCCGGGCAGAACGGTTCCGGCATCAAGATTAACGCAACCTAAGGGGGCATCGCTGCCCCCTTCGTTAATGCTTGTTCCTGCCGGTAAATTGTTAAAAACCGTATTACTCATTCTTCTCCCCGGTCGTTTTTTTCTCGGCCGGCTTCTCTTCTGCCTTCTTCTCTTCAGGCTGCTTTTCTTCGGAGTGCTTCTCCTCTGCGTGTTTCTTCGCTTCCGCCTCATTCTGCTTCTTATGGATGTTGTTGATGTCCTCGGTACTTCCGCCGCCGACATCATCCGGTGCACGGAATTCACCCTTATCCACAAGACGTAAGAATGCATCCACAACGTCAGCCTGCAGCTGGGTACCGGATACTTCCTTAATGATGGAAACGGCCTTGTCAAAGTTCATGCGCTTACGATACGGTCTGTCGGAATACATTGCATCGAAGGTATCCGCTACCGCAATAATCTGTGCTACTCTCGGGATTTCATTGCCCTTAAGGCCTTTCGGATAACCTTTGCCGTCCGGTCTTTCATGGTGTGCGCCGGCACCGATGGCAAGTTCGGGCATGATGCTGATATCTTTCAGTACGTTATAGCCTTTGGAGGAGTGCGATTTTATCTCCGCAAATTCCTCATCCGTTAATTTACCGTTCTTGTTAAGAACCTCGGGACGGATACTGATTTTACCGATATCGTGCAAAAGCGCGATGTTGTAATACTTATCCACCGTTTCTTCGTCATAGCCGAGTTCCTTCGCCAGCATGACCGTATAATCCGCAACGCGGGCGGAGTGACCGTTGGTGTATTTATCCTTCATATCGATGGTCTTCGCGAATGCCTCGATCATCTCACGGATGAACAGCTTATCCTTCTCATGGCTTGCAAGAAGGGCATCCATTCTTTTTCGTACAATAATCAGTGCAACTCCGGTTGCAAGCGCAACAACCGTAACTACGGCAAGAACCCGGAACCAGATTCTTTCATAGATGGATTTCTCTTTATCGATTTCCACGGTGACGATGCTGTTTCCGTTGCCCATGGAGTCCGTCAGTTTCATCTCGAACGTGTATCTGCCACCCTTTAAGTTCGTATAAACCACGGGTTCAAAATCCTTTCGGCTTACAGTTGTAGGATGTTTGTCAAAGCCTTTTAACTCGTACGTAATCTCCGGATTCATCAAAGAATAGTTGAAAACATAGCCGTATACAATGACCTTGTTGACACTGCCTTCGATATGGAATCTTCCGTTCTCGTCCGGATAAAGCCGCACACCGTCCGCATCCACGTAAGGTACGGCTGCCTTGATTTCACCGACGTTTCCGAACGGCTCTTCGATATTCACCTTTGCCACGCCCGTGGTGCCGGATAAGTAGAGATTGCCGTTTTTATCCACATAACTGTATGAGTTTGCGGTGGTAACGCAGGGAAGACCGCTGTCGCGGTTGAAGAACACCGGATTGATTTCTCCGTTGGCAAGCAGTTCTTCCACATCCACCACGTGAATACCGTTACTGGAAAGTATCCAGATTTCGTCTCTGGAATTCTCCGCAAAATCGAAGTTATTGGAATACGGGAATTTATCGATGGTGGTTACCTTGTAATCTTCCTTCATGTAACCGATGGAGTTACTGGTGATAATCCAAAGGATGCCCCGCTTTTCATCGTTCTTGATTCGAAGAACAACCTCGGAACTTAAGCCGTCATCCAGGCCGATGTTTTTCACCTCGTGTCCGCTTAACACATAAATTCCGTCACCGTCGGAACCGAGTAAAATATCACCGTTTGCGGATTCCGCAATGGTCAGAATTTCAGGGTTGTTCAGGCCGTCCTGCTCGTTGTAAACGTCCTCCACGCCTTTCTTACCGATAATCGCAAGACCGCCGGTGCATGCGGCAAGAACGGCTCCGTCGCTTCTTTCGAAGGAAACACGAACACGGTTGGAAGGAAGTCCGTCCGCAGAGGAATAACATTTTACTTTGCCGGAATCGTACATAACGAGGCCGAGTCCGCTGTATGTCGAGAACCAGACGCGGTTTTTGGAATCCTTCATCATGGAACGGATTCTGCAGCCGTCCAGCAGGGTAAGCAGATCTGTGGGAATCATGGCTCCGTCTTCGTCCATTCTGTAGTTTCCGGTACCGGTGCCTGCTTTCAGTTTATTCTCTTCGCCTTCTTTATTTGCTTCATCCTTTGCAGGTTCTTCTGCGGGCTCTTCTGCCAGCTCGGTTTCCTTAACCGTGGCAAAATCCTCAATGGATTTCTTAAATTCATCCGGCAGGCCTTCGATTTCCTTCACGGGGATATTCTCCACAACGCCGTTCTTTGTTAAAGCCAGCAGTCCGGTATCGGTACCCATAAAGAGATAATCGTTGTAAGCGCAGGTGGAGTTTACTACCGTCGGCTCCAGGCCGTAACGTTCAAACAGGTCCGTAAAACGGTTGGCAACGATTTTCATAACGCCCTGTCTGGAGGAAGTAAACCAGACGTTTCCTTCATAATCCACAAACATTTCGTCGATGGAATTGTTCATGGGAACATTCTCAACCTTGGAAAACTCGCCGTCCTGGTAAAGGCCGATGCCGTTATCGCCGCAAACCCAGATGATGTCACCAACTTTCTCCATGGAGTTTACGGTATTCAGGGGTGCTACGGAAATCTTCTCGGAATTCTTCATGCCGCCCTTTAAACTGCCGTAGTAAATCATGGAGGAACCGGTTCCGACATAAAGATTGCCTTCGTAATCCGGGTCCGGATAAATGGACTTGATATTGGCTATGCCGAGGCGTTCTCCGTCATAGAATCCTGTCAGTCTTCCGCTCTCAAAGGTAAAAATCGCGCCGTTCTGTGTAAGGCCGTAGATAATACCGTCCGGGCCGGTTCTGAGTTCACGAATGTATTCGTCGTAAATCTGGGACTCATAGACAACTTCCATACCCTTTTCGTCATCATACGTTCCCATGCCGTGTGTGGTTGCAATATAGATGGTGCCGTCCGGCCCTTCGGTAATGGAACGGATGGAGGACGATTTCATGCCGCCGGTGCGGTTATACTGAGTATATTCGCCCTTCTCCACTTTCACGATGCCGTTGTCGTTAGTGCCGACCCAAAGCCTCTCCTTGCTGTCCACGTAAAGACTTACCACGCTCGTAATGCCGGTGGATACGGAATCGATTCTCTCAAAGGTGTTGCCGTCATAGCGAAGCAGACCGGAATAACCTCCGATCCAGATAAAACCTTCCGGCGTTCCGGTAATCGCATTGGCCTCGGATGTCGGAAGACCGTTCTCGATGTTATATAAAACCGCGGAATAGCCCTCTCCCTTGCCCGTAAGGTCCACAGATAACTCTTCCGCTTCCCCCGCATGTTCATCCGCAAATACAAAAAGAGGAAAACAAAGCGGTGTCATGAGCATGAGCGCCGCCATGAGTCCTGCAAGAATACCCTTTGACTGTTTTTTATTGTTTTTTCTCAAAATTTCACCTCAGAATTCATGAGTTCACTTCTTCACAAAATACACAATAATTTTACCATAACTGCCCCGAAACCGCATCAGAAAATGCGTATCTTAACGGCAAAACAGTTCTTCTTTCCGACGGATCATTTCGTCGATTCCGTCCATGTAAAGACCGATGTCTTTTGCGGTATCGCAACGGCTGATCTCCTTCTCGGAAAGGACTCTTTTGGAAACCGTTCCTGCCCCCAGCGCCACGATGCTCTGCACCTCTTCCATCATCAGGATGTTGTAGATGCCGTACAGGTCTTCTCTGGCGAATCCGACGTTTTCAAGATTTCCCGCGATATTCTTCTGGCGATACAGATAGTAGGGATTTAAACCGAGTCTTGCGGCCGAAGCGTAAGCGGCGGCTGCCATGTCTGTCATAAGATCATGCCCCGCAAGCAAACCCTTGCCTTCTTTGGCGGACCCGTCTTCCCAAGCCTGTTTTCCTCCGTTTCCCTGTTCCTTTAACCAGTCCTTCATGAGGGCACTGCGCTTGATTGCAAGGCTGTGTACCGTAAGGGAGTCCGGAGCGAGTTTTTCAATCTCCGAAAGCGTATGTTCCACCTCGCGAATGCCTTCTCCCGGCAGCCCGAGGATTAAATCCATGTTGATATTTTCAAACCCTTCTTCCCTGGCAAGATAAAAGGCCTTCACCGTTTCTTCGACACTGTGGGCTCTTCCGATGCGCTTTAAGGTTTCTTCGTTCATCGTCTGCGGATTGACGGAAATCCTGCCGACACCTGCCTTTTTTAAAATTCTTAGTTTTCCTGCAGTGATACTGTCGGGTCGTCCGGCCTCCACGGTGAATTCCAAAAGGTTCTTACGGTCTTCATCGGACAGAAACCCGTCAATTAAGTTCATCAGAACCTGCAGTTCGTCTTCGGACAAAGCGGTCGGAGTTCCGCCGCCGATATATATGGTGTCGATTTTTCGTCCTGCAAAGGCTTTCTTCGTAAAAGCCAGTTCTTTCTCAATGCAGGATAAATATTCGACAACACGGTTCTGCCATTTTGCAATCGGGTTCGAAAGAAACGAACAGTACAGACAACGTGTCGGGCAAAACGGAATACCGATGTACAGTGAATATCCTTTTACCGGATCCAGTCTTTGAAGAATACCGGCTTCGCGCTTTGCTATTTCAAGTGCCAGAGAGCTTTTTTCGTTGCTTACAAACCGGGTCTTTTTGTAAAAATCAAGGACCTCTTCCTCCGAAGCCCCCGAAAGAATCATCTGGCGCGCCGGTTTGACGGGGCGTACGCCGGTTAAATTTCCCCACGGAAGTTTCTGACCGGTGATTGCACAGAGCCCTCGATACAGATTGCGCATATGGGCATTCCTGTATTCTTTCTCCGACAGTCCTTCCTCTATTGGGAATTCATATTGCATAGCCTCATCCGGCGTATATGCAATTACCGTCCTGCAATTGTCGTACCGGCAGGAAAGAACGGCTTCTTCTCCCGCCTTTATTTCATCAGCAAAAAGAGCATCAGAACCCGCGGCCTGACGCCCTATTTCCTCTTTTGGCCAAAACTCTTTTACCAAAAGGTATGTGTCATATTCAAAACGATCATTTGAGCAAACCAGTTTCAAGGAACAACTCCTTTTTCTGCCAAAATCATTTCAGATTCCGATAAACGGATTGTACAGCTGCTCGTGAGCAATTGTGCTGAACTCGCCGTGTCCGGGATAAACCTTCACTTCTTCGGGAAGCGTCATCAGCTTCTTTAAGGACTCTTTTAACTGCGCCGTATTCCCGGTTTCAAAATCCGTTCTTCCGGCGCTTTCATAGAAAAGCGTATCGCCGGAGAAGAGAATTCCGTCATCCTTGCAGTAATAACAGCAACTTCCTTCGGTATGTCCCGGGGTTTTTATCATCGTGAATTTCATGCTTCCGATTTCAACGACGTCGCCCTCTTTTAAGAGCACATCCGGTTTCACCGTATAATTCTTTCCGACCTTCGCACAGCTGTTTAAAACAGGGTCCGCCAAAAGATTCTCTTCATCTTCCGAAGCATAAACCGGTGCTCCCGAAATCTCTCTTAAATCATTCACACCCATGATGTGGTCGAAGTGACCGTGGGTTAAAAGAATGCCTTTTACGGTAAGTCCCTTTTCGCGGAGTTTGGTGAAAAGGTTGCCTCCCTGGGAGTTCGGATCGATGATGACCGCATCATACTCTCCGTCCCTGTGAACAAAATAAACGTTATTTTCGAGGATGCCCATAACAATGCATCCGACTTTTAATTCTGCCATTCTAACTTATAACCTTTCCCGGCGGTTTGTTAAAAAACCGCTTTCGAAATTTAATTGCTTGTTCTTTCGATATTCAGAACGCTTTCAATCTGTCCGAGCTTGTCCACGATGTATGTAAGTTCTTCCTTGCTCTTGATTTCAAACGAAATCTGAATGGTGGCCACACCTCTCTTGCTGGTTGCCGTAGTCAGGGCAAGAATGGAAATATCCTTCTCCGTAAGGGTTTTTGTGATATCCACCAGCAGGCCGTTACGGTTGTTGGCAAAAATCGTAACATTGGCCACGTATTTTTCATTGTTGGTATCTGCCAAAGCGGCTTCCGACCATCTTGCGTCAATAACACGGTTTACGTCATCTCCGGTTAAAACCTTCATGTTGACGCAATCGCGTCTGTGAATCGAAACGCCGCGGCCTCTGGTTACGAAGCCTACGATGTCATCGCCCGGAATCGGGTTGCAGCATTTGCCGAAGCGCACCGCCACATCATCCGCACCTTCCACGACGATACCGCCCTTGGAATCCTTGCGGATTACTTTACGGTTCTGTGCTTCCGTAATGGTATCCAGAATCTGCTCGTCCGAAACGGGCTTTCTGTGGTTACGCTCGTAAAGCTCGAGCATTTTATTGACTACCTGGCCTTCTTTCAGACCGCCGTGCCCGACTGCCGCAAGGACCGCATCCCAATCCTTAAAACCGTACTTGCGAATTACGTAGTCCGTATACGGAGTCTTCGCAAGTTCGTTGTAATCCACTCCTCTGGGTTTACAGTACGTTATCAGAAACTCCCGTCCGCGCACGATATTATCGTCCTTGAATTCGTGACGGAACCACTGATTGATTTTATTTCTGGCCTGCGCCGACTTCACGAAGCTCAGCCAGTCGCGGCTGGGTCCTGTGGAGGAGTTGGACGTCAGGATTTCGATTTTATCTCCGTTCTGAATCTGATAATCGATATTGGCAAGTTTGCCGTTTACCTTGGCACCGATCATCTTGTTTCCGACCGCCGAGTGAATCGAATAAGCGAAGTCAACCGGCGTGGAACCTACGGGAAGCTGTTTTAATTCACCGTTCGGCGTAAAGCAGTAAACTTCGTCCGTAAACAGATCGAGGCCGTTCTTTACGAGATTCATGAATTCCGCATTGTCCTCGGAATCCTTCTGCCACTCGAGAATCTGACGAAGCCATGCAAACTTCTGCTCGTCGGCAAGTGCTATTGTCTTGCCGTCCGCGCCTTCCTTGTATTTCCAGTGTGCGGCAATACCGTATTCCGCGATCTGGTGCATTTCCTTCGTACGGATCTGAATTTCGAAAGGCTGTCCGGAAGCACCGATAACGGTTGTATGCAGGGACTGGTACATATTGCTCTTCGGTGAGGAAATATAGTCCTTGATTCGCTCGGGAACGGGCGTATAGATGCCGTGTACCACGCCGAGGGCCGCATAGCAGTCCGGAATGGTATCGACAATGATGCGGACCGCGAACAGATCGTAGATCTGATCGAGGGTCTTGTTCTGGTTCTTCATCTTTTTGTAGATGGAGAAGAAATGCTTCACGCGGCCGTCGATTTCCGCATGAATGCCTGCATTTTTGATGTGCTGTCCAACCTCTTCCACGATATCGGCAACGTATTTCTCACGTTCCGCGCGGCGGATGGCGATTTTATCCACAAGATCGTAATATGCTTCGGGTTCCAGATATTTTAAGGATAAGTCATCGAGTTCGACCTTGATACGCGAAATACCGAGGCGCTGCGCTATCGGAGAGAAAATCTCCAGCGTTTCTCTTGCTTTTTCAATCTGCTTCTCGGGCGGCATATGCTTAAGGGTACGCATATTATGAAGGCGGTCGGCCAGTTTTACCACGATGACACGGATGTCCTTTGCCATGGCAAGGAACATTTTACGCAGGTTCTCCGCCTGCGCATCCATCTTGTCGCGGTTGCCGATTTCCATCCGGTTTAACTTGGTAACGCCTTCGACGATGTTGGCCACATCCTCGTTAAACGCTTCCTTCAGACCGTCGTATGTGATATCCGTATCTTCGATGATGTCGTGCATGATGCCCGCAACCACCGTATTCGTATCCATTTCAAGGTCGGCTAAAATTATGGCAACATACAAAGGATGAATGATGTAGGGCTCACCGGATTTACGCAGCTGGTTCTTATGCGCATCATCCGCCATATGATAGGCCTTCTCAATAACCTCCACGCCTTCGGGATTGTATTTTTTGACACGCGAAATCAGATCCGCAAAGAGTTTGTCGGGAGAAAGGTACTCCTCAATGGACTCAATACGGCCGTCGTCAATCACGAAATCGTTATGAACTCTTGTGCTGTTTCCCGTAATTTCCGGCATGGTATCCCTCTGTATGTGTTACTTTCAGTGCGTTCGCACTTTACGAATAATAGATAATTATACTACAAGAAGCGGTTTGTTGCTATATTTTCGTGAAAATACACATAATTTTTTACGGGATCCGTTTGTTTTTTCTCTCCTTCCGGCTGGCTTTATTCTTCATCCTCCCAAAAGATTTCATCCAGGGTTTTTCCGAGGACCCTGCAGATGCTTCTGCATAGATTTATCGTCGGATTGTAATCCCCTTTTTCAATTGCATTGATCGTCTGCCTCGAGACGCCGACTTTATCGGCCAGATTCTGCTGTGACAAATCCAGTGCCGCACGGGCGGCTTTCAGTTTCAGATTTTTCATTTTATTCGTCCTCCTCTTCGTCTTCAGAGGATAAACTCTTTTCGTTCACCGCTTTGCGAATCAGTGCGGTGATAAAGATGACGGCAAAGAGCATGGTACACATGATATTCAGTATACGGAATGTCGGTACACCGTTTACAATGACCTGTCCGTGCAGGATATTGACAATGCTGATTACAAGGTTCAGGGCGGCAACAACAGCAAAGAAAATCATCATCTTGGCCGTACTTTGGTTGATGGCGAAATAACTCTCCGTCCAGATTGAATAAACCAGATAAACGGAAATCGAAACAAAAAGTCCCATCACATGATAAAGTCCGAAATTTCCCGACTGGTTCGGCACGGCAAAATTGAGACATGCCAGAATACCCGTGATGATTAACATGGTATAAAATCCCAGTTTGAAGGCTTTCCCCTGTTCCATAATCTGTCTTTCGTCAAATCTCTGTTTGCCGCCGTCACCTAACAGAAGCTCAAAAAGTAAAACTGCACTTACGATTCCGACCAGGATGCCCCATAATACCCAAATCGTGGTTTGTGCCCGGAAATCGTCGGTTTTATCGAAGCTGAATTCATAGCAAAAGACGGTGTTTGCATTTTCGGCATATCCCGGGAAATCGTAAAATTCAATCAGTTCTTCCGCCTGTTTCTCACTGCAGATATAGGTGGTGGCAAAATCAAAAAACTTCTCTTCGTCGGTAAAATAATAATGCGTCAGCCTATAATCTCCGGCTTCAAGGATGATTGTGGTATCCAGAAAAACCGCACCGGATACGTTGGTATAAACTACATCCCCCTTGGAATTCTCCACAACGGATGCGGTAACAAATCCGAGAGAACCGGTATCAACATCCATGACACTGTTCTTGTCGAATCCTTCGGGAATCAGCGAAATATACAGGTTGTATTCTCCCTCCTTCGGAATCGTAAAATCGATGGAAGAACTCTCGGAGCTTAAATGATTATTTGTTTTTGTAATGGTATTATTCCACTTGATGACGGTTTCGCCCTGCCCGGTTTTTTTATGCATAAAAACCGGCAGACAGGATAACATCAATACCAGAACAACGGCCAAAATGACACATTTTACAACAGATTTTTTCATAGAACCAACCCTTTCCGTTTCTATTTGTTTTTTCAGATTTTACTACCATTTAAACACTACCGGCAGGTAGCTTAGCAGAAACAGTCCAACGATGATCAGCAAAAACAATACACTGTATCTGTTTGTGAGGAATGCCTTCACCGCTTCCGATTTGGAAGGCGTATCTTCCGTCTGATCAAGAACAAATTTTTTCTTCGCCAGAAATACAATCAGGATAATACATCCCGCAATGACAACGGTACCCAGGAACATAATCCAGAGCCCGTAGATTCCGAAAAGCATGGCAATCTCCGGATTGGCGTTCAGAAATTCGGGCGAGCTGTTCAGATCCGGATTTACCTGATACAGTTTCTGCAAAAGCGTATTGGTAACAACCGTTGTGGTAAGATTTACAATCATATGAAGTCCGATGGTAAGTTCCACTCTTCCGGTTTTTAAGTAAAGCTGAGCAAAAATAAAACCAATCAGTGTTGCAAAGAATACCTGCTGAAAGTTGCCGTGGAAAAGTCCGAAAGTCAGTCCGGAAACCATGATTGCAAAAAAAGCTCCGTATTTGTTCAGACGGTCAATCAGAAGCTTGCGGAAAACGAGTTCCTCAAAAACCGGGGCAAGAATTCCGGCCACAAGAATTCTCGGTAAAGGTGCAGAATTCATAAGAATTTTCTGGATTTCACTGCTTGCTCCGCCAAACGGAGCACAAATAATCCGGTGTACAACGGCACCGGCAATTGCACCGACACCTACCAGGCCTGCAGTCATCAGGATGTATGCCAGATACCCCGGAAAACCGATTTTCTTCTTCGCAACCGGATTTGACGGAATCTTTTTCAGTAAAAACAGAAGAAGCGGGAATCCGATTACATCAAAACTTAACACAATCATCAGAAACGAAATTGTAGACTTCGCCGTCGGACTGATTTCTATCGGCAGCCGGGCGATGATATTGGAAATCAGCAGCTGAATAAGCGTCACAACCAGCATAAAGAAGGAATATCTTAAAATAACGCTGCCTGCACGGTCCTTTATTCCTGCATCCTCATTTTTATCGGCAACCAGATTCAGGATAAACAAAACAAAGGTTACGACTGAAAGCAGTACGCACACTGCCGAAAGCCAAGGCGGTGCAATTATGTTTCCCGCATCCGAAGGGCTTACCAAAAAAAGCATCACATAAAGAGGAATAATCAGTATTACGGATAAAAAATACGATATTTTGGTTTTCATATACATTCTCCAATTTACAATAAAACAATAAGCTGCCCGTCGACTTAATCGTATAGTAATACTTCTTTGGCATAATGTCAACTATATTTTACACAAAGTAAATAGTTTTATACTTTTCCCGGTATACAAGCCGGTCCAAAGGAAGCTATTAGGCCGGCAAAAAAGAGGAATGCTTAAAACCCGTATAAAATGAACAGGAGAGAGCTCATCGCTCTCTCCTATTACATCGTGTAAGTCTGCGTCGTAGAGTTCCATCAGCGCAAACATTGTGTCGGCTTGTGGATAGGACTTGCCGGTTTCGTACTTGTAAACTGCCTGTACGGTGCCAAGGCAAAGGTACTCGCGTACCTGCTCTACCGTAAGGTTTTTACGCTCACGGAGGCGTCTTAGGTTGCGGCCGATCTGCCGCATGTCATATTCAGGTCTGCAATACATTTTACCTTCCTCCTTTATACAAAAACACAGTTGGTGGAATCATTGTAGAATATCACAGTCTGCCCGAATTGTCACGCTTTTTTCGGACTTTCACATTATATTTAGGGATAGGCAACATATCTTTTATTCATCAGCTTACCCAAAAAACAAACACCTGCAGGCAAAATCAAAAAGATTATTCCGCGTATTAATCCCCCCCAATCAACCGGATAAATCAAACGCATATAACTATATCTGTATCAAAGCATTTTTACTCGTTGCGCCGGCTCAAAGCAATTCTCCATACGCAACTGTTCCGACTTTGAAATTCCATATTTCTTTGCAATCGGACGCCAGTTGTTATTAACTATTTCAGCAATTCTGTAAATATCACGCTTTGCATCCTCTTCAGTAATTCGGAAATAATCATGAATTTTCAATACCGTTGATAAATCCTTTTCGCTAGAAAAAAAATCAATATAAAGTGCCAAATGGTTTTTATTCGGATTTGGATTTATGTCAAAAGCCGGTGACAATGACCAAGTATTATCCTGATTCAACAGAAAACCGTGATTCCGCAAATGATCATCCGTATTGCTTATACAAACATTTAGAATCAATCGGTACCATAACTCTTTTAAGTCTTTTTCAAGATTATTTCCGCATATTTTCTCTATAACTTCAACCAAATCAAGATAGCTTCTGCTTTGGCCTCCATCTTTCTCGCCCAACATCGTCATGGCTGATGCATAATGAATTCGACGTTGTTCCTCTACTCCAACATTTTTCCGATCAAACCTCTTTACAAGAAACGTATTGCCATATTTTGAAAGTTTTACAATTCTTGCTTCCGGAACGCTTATACCACACATGGAAGCCAGATCATGTGCTACCATTTCCCATGCTGCTATATCAAAATCATCATTTATGGACGGAAATTTGGCAATCCACAACGAACCATCTGTTTCTTTAATATTTGCTTTCGGTCTGGCTCCACCCAAAGAAGATCCGGGCGCAACAATAAGTTTTATCCAATCAGAAACATCTTTGTTTCCTTTTTCTAATTCTATGGAAGCATTTTCTATACTTCTGATTTTTTCGACAGGAGGAACATCTAAATCCCGTGATTGAGAAAGATATTCTTTACCGTTTTCTATTCTGATACCTCCCTGTCTCGTATAGTCGCTTACACCAATCAAATAATCACTAAACATTAGTGTTTTTTTGGGTCTTGATTCTTCCTTCGCTAAGATTTCTTCTCTTCTTTCTATCAATTTCCGTCCCCACCTGTCCGGTGCGATATCTGCCAAAAATCCAAAACTCTCATTGTCACTTTGGGGATACTGAACACCTGTGGTTTGAAACATACTTGGATCAAGTATTAGCGATGGATTGGCGCGCAGCCAGTCAGGATTATATTCAAATGAAATAATCTCACTTCCTCTGGCGGACAGAATTCGACATTTACCAATCCTGTTTTCATTATTTTCTTTCCATCCGGCTATAATATTAAACTCGTTTATTTTTGCCATGTTTACCTCTTATACTTATTCTCAATCTTCGCATCTTGCAATAGTTTTCCAAAAGCATCATCTTTTGCAATATATAAAAGATCACGCTCCATATTAAGTGCGTTAAGAACCTTGGCATAAGCTCCAATCGACACACTGGCATCCCCTTTTTCTATCTTCCAAAGAGTCGCGCGGCTGATTCCGGCTCTCTTTGCAATTATCTCGGAAGGATAATCTCTCCGCAATCGCGCAAGCCTTATCTGGTTACCCATCTCTTCCATAATTATCGACAGATTCGGTCCAAGATAATTTGTTTTTGAAGAATAATTATCATCCTGCATACCTATTCCTCCTTTTGTTTATTATTGTAAACTTTTTAGGTACTTTGTCAATAATTATAAACACTCCGGTGAGATTTAGATTATTTATGCAGTATAAAAAAAATAATAATTATTTATATCTTTTGATTTTTTTTGCTTCTAACAAAAGGTGGCAAATAATGCCATTACCGGCACAAAAAATGCAAATAAGAAGTAAAAAAGGAGCATGTAAAACCGAACTTCCATGCTCCGAATGCCCGCGGGCATTTCAAGTTTTCTGCAGAAAGGAAATCCTTTTTTATTCGATCATCCTGTTATTCAACCGTGAACGTTAACTGTTATGAATTCAATAACACAATAATCCGAAACCGAAACCTTAAACAATGGCCCGTCCGGGCCTTTCATAACCAAGAGTCAGCATAAATATGTTTCGATTTCCTTCTGCACGGAACGGTGTCGCGCCGGGTTATGGGCACGGCACCGCGGCGCCTTGCGGGCGCCCGGGGTCAACTTAAATGTCGACCTCGAACTCAACCGTCTGGTTGTATTTGTCGAGCGCCATCTGCATTTCCGCGATGATCGCATCGATTTGTTCGTACTCTTTCTTTATGACATCAAGGTCATAATTGATGTACTGGTATTCGGGTGCCGTCTTCCTTGAGGAATACATCCCCGAGTTGATTCGCGTCTTGGGCTGCTGCTTGCGCATGCGGTCAAGAACCGACTTGCGGCGGTTAAGCTGCGCCATTTTTACCAAAATGGTATCAATGCTCATCTGCTCACCGCCGACCGGTACGGTGTTTAAGCAGTTTGTCACATTGATGGCGTGCTTAATCTTTACGATTTGCTCATCGATGTCGGCAATATTCTTTGCAACTTCTTCGTAGTTGTAATCGGGGATTACAGGCTCTTCATCGAGCGCCGCAACATAGAGGTAACCCTCCTGTTCCTTCTCGCGCCAGAATTCCTTATCCTCGCCCAATTTGCGAAGTACTTTATTAGCATAAGCGGATGTCATCTTCTTCATTGTTTTACCCTCCATAATCTCTCGTTAACTCGTCTCTGATAAGGAGAATATCACAGCCGACAGTAACTGTCATTGTCGGCAAAGTTGAATGACATCCGCTTTAATTCTGCAATATTAAGTTTACTTTATGCAAATCCCGGCATTATTCCGGGGTTGCCGTTACTTGCTTTCCTTACGCAAATCCACACGTCTTACCTTACCGGAAATGGTCTTGGGCAGTTCATCCACAAAGTCCACGATTCTCGGATACTTGTAAGGAGCGGTATGGCTCTTTACGTAGGTCTGAATCTCTTTCTTTAATTCGTCGGAACCCTTGGTGCCCTTGGTCAGAACGATGATTGCACGTACCACCTGCCCACGGATTTCGTCCGGTGCAGCAACAACCGCACACTCGAGTACGTAAGGAAGTTCCATGATAACACTCTCGATTTCGAAAGGTCCGATACGATAACCGGAAGACTTGATCAAATCGTCCACACGGCCGACATACCAGTAGAAGCCGTCCTCGTCCTTCCATGCAGTATCGCCGGTATGATAATAGCCGTCATGCCATACACTCTTGGTCTTCTCTTCGTTGAGGTAGTATCCTTCGAACAATCCGTTCGGTACACCGTCCTCGGTACGGATGACGATTTCGCCTGTTTCGCCGACCGGTGCAAGTGTTCCGTCCGCAAGCATGATTTCCACCTGATACTGCGGAGAAGGACGGCCCATGGAACCGACCTTATTGTTCTCACCGACATAGTTTGCAATCGTAAGTGTGGTCTCGGTCTGTCCGAAGCCTTCCATGATACGAACGCCGGTTGCCTTTAAGAACTGTGAATATACCTCAGGGTTCATTGCTTCACCCGCAACGGTTGCGTACTTGATGGAGCTTAAATCGTACTTTGCCAGATCTTCCTTGATGAAGAAACGATACATGGTAGTCGGAGCACAGAACGTCGTGATGTGATACTCTTCAAACATCGGAAGGATATCTTCGGCTTTGAATTTTTCAAAGTCATATACGAAGGTTGCCGCCTCGCATAACCACTGTCCGTATAATTTACCCCACAGAGCCTTGCCCCATCCGGTATCGGCAATGGTAAAGTGCAGACCGTTGGGATCTACATTGTGCCAGTATTTGGCGGTTAAAAAGTGTCCTAACGGGTACTTATAGGTATGTGCCGCGATGTTCGGATAACCTGTGGTTCCGGAGGTGAATAACATCAGCATGGTATCGTTTCCGCCGGGAGTATCTTCGGTTCTCGGGAACTGGTCGGAGCATTTCTCGAATTCTTTGTCGAAGTTGTGCCATCCTTCTTTCTCACCGTTTACGACAACTTTGATTTTCAAAGTCGGGCTCTTCTTCTGTGCCGCATCCACCTGCTCGCACACATCACCGGTTCCGGTGCAGACGATTGCGGAAACACCTGCCGCATTGAAACGGTACTCAAAATCGTGATCCTTTAACAGATGCGTTGCGGGAATAACGATGGCACCGAGTTTGTGAAGTCCCAGAATCGTAAACCAGAACTGATAATGTCTCTTCTCAACAAGAAGTACTCTGTCGCCCTTCTTGATTCCCAGGGATGCAAAATAGTTCGCCGCCATATTCGAATATTTGGACATATCCGAGAACGTAAATCTTCTCGACTGCTTGTCGTTGGATACATAGATCATGGCAGTCTTGGAAGGAACCTTCTTTGCAAGTTCATCAACCACGTCATAAGCGAAGTTGAAGTTATCGTCGTTTTTAAACTTAACGCTGTTGACTACACCGTATTCATCCACGGTGGTCTCAACGAATTTCTCATATACGGGGTTCTTTAAGTTTGCCTTGTCCACATTGGTCTTTACAAACTTCTGAACCTTATTCTCTACCTTCGAAGGACCCTTTGCATCGGGGTTCATAACGATGGCGTAGATTTCGCAGTCCTCACCGCCGAGAGCGATTTCGTTGTGGGGAATTGCGGAATTGTAGTAAATGGAATCGCCTTCGTGAAGGATTTCCACAACGTCTCCTACTACCATTTTCAGGCTTCCCTTTAATACGATATCAAGTTCCTGTCCCACATGCGTGGAATATTCGTAAGGAGGATTCAGCGCTTCCTGTGAGTACGGAATACGTACAAAGAACGGCTCGGCAAGCTTATTCTTAAACTTCGGTGCCAGACGGTAATATTCAAAGCCTTCACGTCTTACAATCTGATCTCCTTCTCCCTTTCTGGTAACCGTCACTTCGGAAAGAGAGGGGCTGGAACCTTCCATTAAGTCCGTCATTTCCACGTTGCAGACCTGTGCAATCTTGTAGATGAAAGTGAAGGAGAAATCCTCTTCACCGGACTCAAGACGCGCATACTCTTCTGCGGACAGTCCGATTTTCTTGGCAAGCATTTCCTGGGATAAATTCATATCCTCACGAAGGGCTTTGATACGTTTTGCAACTTCCTGAATTTCGTTTTCAAGTTGTGCGGTGTTTGTTGTCATAATGACCTCCTGTAAAATGAAATTTGCTCACTTGGGCGTTTGGCGATGTCTTCCGCGTTTGAAAAAAAGAAAACCCGCCTCATGTTTTGCATGAGACGGGTTGAATTAACAATCCGCGGTACCACTCTGCTTCATCCTTACAGGATGCCCTCAGTAAGCTCCAACAAGCTCTTTGTCTTAACGCGACAACCACGTGAACATCTACTCGGGATAACCCTTTGGTGTTCCGGCTCGGAAGGGATAACTGTCGTGCCATCAATTACCGTCTCGCACCGTACGACGGCTCTCTGTAAATTGAAATTGCCCGTGTCTTCTTCGTCACAGCCTTTCACTATTCGTTAAAATAGCATTATCTCTTTGAATTGTCAATCTTTTTTTATTAATCTATTACAATTACCGCAACGCTGAATGAATCACTCGTTAATGTATTGGTAAAGGTCAGTATAGTCCTTCCTGCAGTTTTTCCGCCAATCAAATCGATAGAGCATGTCTTTCCGCCGTTGCTCCAGTCGTTCTTCCACTCAGGAGTAACTAATGCGTTATCCGGACGATACGTAAATTTAAACTGGCCAGACTTGTTTAAGGTGATGGGAAGGTTTACCTTCTGACCTTTCTTAACAAATACTACGTAGTTGGAGGCATAGAACGTGTCATTTCCAACCTTTGCTCCCAAATCTTTTTGAAGTTTATCAAGACCCTTCTTATACGATTCAGCCTGAAGTCTGTATTCTTCAGCCTTAGCTTCAGCCTCTTCCTTTGCGGTTTCAATTTCCGCCTTTGCGGTTTCAAGTTCGGACTTGGTGTTGTTTAAATCGTTTGTCAGACTGTTAATCTTGGAATCCTTGGAACTGATCTGGCCCTGAAGATCGGAAACCTGAAGTTCCAAATCGTCTTTCTGCGCAAGCAATTCATTGTAGGATTTGCTCTTAACTCCGAAGAGTGCAAAGCCGACAATCATTAAGATAAAGCAAAGTGCCAGTAAAACAGCCAGAAGAATGATGGGAACCAAAAACTTTGCGTTTCCTTTCTTCTTCTCGGGTGCTGCCGCTGCGGGAGCTGCTGCTACGGGTGCTGCCGCTGCGGGAGCTGCTGCTGCGGGTGCTGCCTGATAAACCGGAGCTGCCACGGTAGGCTGAATGGGTTCGGGTGCCGGAGCCGCTACCTGGGGAGCAGGAGCTGCCGTTGCCGTAAAATCCGCTGCGGGAACCGCATCCTGATATGCCTGCGGTGCCACCGTCTTAAACTGCTCTTCGGGTACTGCCGCGGGAGCTGCTGCGGGAATCGCATCCTGATATGCTGCGGGTGCTACCGTCTTAAACTGTTCTGCGGGTGCTGCTGTTGGAGCTGCCGCAGGAATCGCATCCTGATATGCTGCAGGTGCTACCGTCTTAAATTCATCAACTGCAACCGGTACGGCTTCTGCAGGTGCTGCGGACATTGCACTGATCGGTGCTCCGCAGTTTGTACAAAACGCACTTCCGTCCGGGAATTCTTTTCCGCATACTGTACAAATCATATTTTTGTCCTCCTTTTACAATCCGTCATTCCCTGTATGACGACACTATAAATTATTATAGTACACTTCTGTCTGAAAATTCAATATCTCTGTCGCTATAAATGCCGGGGCACTTTTCGTGCCCCGGCATTTTACTTTGCAGATTGTCCTGCTCTTTCTTTATATACTTTACAGAACCTTCTCCAGGAAAGCCTGTAATCTCTCTGTCTTCGGATGATTGAAGAATTCATCCGGCGTTCCGGTCTCAAGAATCCGACCTTCCGCCATGAAAACGATTTTACTTGCAACCTCACGCGCAAATGCCATTTCATGGGTTACCACAACCATGGTCATTTTCTCTTCGGCAAGGTCTCTCATAACCTGAAGTACTTCTCCGACCATTTCCGGATCAAGTGCCGACGTAGGCTCGTCGAAAAGCATTACATCCGGTTTCATGCAAAGGGCACGAACAATGGCGATACGCTGCTTCTGGCCGCCGGAAAGCTGGTTCGGATATGCATTCGCACGATCCGCAAGTCCGACGCGTTCAAGCAGTTTCATTGCTTCCGCTTCCGCCTCCGCTTTGGATTTATGCTGAAGCGTCATCGGTGCCTTGGTTAAATTCTTCATCACCGTCATGTGCGGAAAAAGGTTAAACTGCTGGAAAACCATTCCCATTTTCTGACGGTGAAGATTGATGTCCACTTTCCGGTCCGTGATTTCCACGCCTTCAAAGTAGATTTCTCCGCCGTTTGGCTCCTCTAAGCGGTTTAAGCACCGTAAAAAAGTGGATTTACCGCTTCCCGAAGGTCCGACCACGAAGATAACGTCGCCTTTGTAAATATCCATGGACACGCCGTTTAAAGCATGAAGGTCTTTAAATGATTTCTTCAAATCCTTTACATGAATCAAAGGATCCTTTTCCGGATTGAAGGGTGCCGCATTATTTTTCACTGGAACGCATCCTCCTTTCCAAAAGTTTCTGAAGGTTACTTAAAATGATTACCATGAACAGGTAAATCGACGCAACCGCAAGCAGAGGCAGATATGCTGAGAAGGTCTGGCTTCTGATGATATCGCCGCCCTTGGTTAAGTCGGCCAGCGCAATATAGCCTGCCACGGATGTTTCCTTCAGCAGTACAATGAACTCATTGCCCAGAGCCGGTAAAACATTCTTAAACGTCTGGGGAATAATAATGTACCACATCGTCTGCGTATAGTTAAAACCAAGTGACCGTCCTGCTTCGAACTGTCCCTGGTCAATGGACATAATACCGCCTCTGACGATTTCCGCCACATACGCGCCGGAGTTGATGCCGAAGGCAAGTATTGCCACAAGAATTTTGTCAATCCGCACAGACCCGAAAATGACAAAATAGATAATCAGAAGCTGAACTACAACCGGCGTACCGCGAATCACGGTAAGATACAGATTGCAGATAAAATTCAAAACTTCCAGCACCACTTTTACAAGCGGTGAAACCGTACCGACCTTATCATGGGTGGAACGGATAATCGCAACTAAAAATCCCAGTGCAATACCGATTAACACGGCGAAGAAGGTCACGCGAAGTGTAACGCCGAGACCTTCCACCAGATATTTCCACCGGTCCTCCTTAACGAAGTTTAAGTAGATATCACTATTCAGTTTTGCAAGGGGTTCCGGGACCGCCCATAAAAGCATCATCTGATTATTCCGCCTTAATGTACTTGTCTACGATCTCCTGAAGCTTTCCGGAATCCTGAAGTTTCTTGATTGCATCGTTGATCTTGTTTAAAAGTTCGGTGTTGCCCTTCTTAACGGCAATTGCATACTCTTCATAAGTGAATGCTTCATCCACGATAATCAGTCCTTCGTTCTGGTCAACGAACACCTTTGCGGGTTCGTTATCAATGATAACCGCATCAACCTTATCCTGAAGAAGTGCCTGAACTGCCTCGAAGCCCTTGTTGTAACGCTCAATGTTTGCGTCTTCGATATCATCCGCATAAATGTCGCCGGTTGTTCCGAGCTGAACGCCGATGTTCTTTCCCGCAAGATCGTCGGGAGTTGTGATGGAGGAACCTTCCTTAACGATGATTACCTGTGCCGCAGTAGCATAAGGTGTAGAGAAATCAACGTTCTGAAGACGATCCTCCGTGATGGTAAGACCTGCGATTCCCATATCAGCCTTGCCGGTCTGAACGGATGCAAGTACGGAATCAAAAGCCATATCTTCGATTACAAGCTCTGCTCCGACTTCGTCTGCGATTGCCTGAGCGATTTCCGCATCGATACCCACGATTTTGTCACCCTCATGATACTCATAAGGAGGGAATTCAGCGTTCGTCGCCATAATTAACTGCTTCTGCTTTCCGCAACCGGTTCCGACGAATAAAAGTGCGGTCATCGCTGCGATCAATAAAACGGATACTGCTTTTTTCATGTTTTTTTACTCCTCTTTGTTTAATTAATATCCCATGCCGCCCATTCCTGCGCCTGCAGGCATTGCGGGAGTGTCTTCCTTAATGTTTGCCACAGCGCTTTCGGTGGTTAAGAAAGTGGAAGCAACACTGGTCGCATTCTGAAGGGCGCTTCTGGTAACTTTTGCGGGATCCAGGATACCCGCATCAATCATTTTAACATATTCTTCCTTCAATGCGTCAAATCCGATTCCGATTTCGGATTCATATACCTTATTGATTATAACAGATCCGTCAAGACCTGCGTTTGCTGCAATGTGGAATAAGGGTGCTTTCAATGCGGTAAGCACGATCTGTGCACCGGTCTTCTCATCGCCTTCCAGAGTCTCGGCCAGTTTCTCAACCTGCTTGGATGCGTGGATGTATGCGCTTCCGCCGCCTGCGATGATACCTTCCTCGACTGCTGCACGGGTAGCCGCCAGAGCATCTTCCATACGAAGCTTTGCTTCCTTCATCTCGGTCTCGGTTGCCGCACCGACACGGATTACCGCTACACCGCCTGCAAGTTTTGCAAGACGTTCCTGTAATTTCTCTCTGTCGAAATCGGAAGTGGTCTCTTCAATCTGCTTTTTGATCTGGGCAACTCTGCCTGCGATGGCATCCTTGTTGCCTTCGCCGTCCACGATGATGGTGTTCTCTTTCTGAACCTTGACGGATTTGGCACGTCCAAGATCATCAAAGGTTGCGTCTTTCAGTTCCAGACCGAGTTCGGAACTGATTACCTTACCGCCGGTAAGGATTGCGATATCTTCAAGCATTGCCTTTCTTCTGTCGCCGTAGCCGGGAGCCTTGACTGCAACTACGTTGAAGGTTCCTCTTAACTTGTTGACGATTAAGGTTGTAAGTGCTTCACCTTCCACATCCTCGGCGATAATCAGAAGCTTTGCGCCGGACTGAACAATCTGCTCAAGCAGGGGCAGGATATCCTGAATGTTGGAGATTTTCTTATCGGTAATTAAAATATAAGGATTATCGAGAACAGCCTCCATCTTCTCCATGTCGGTTGCCATGTATGCGGAAAGATATCCGCGGTCAAACTGCATACCTTCCACTAGGTCAAGTTCGGTCTGCATGGTCTTGCTTTCCTCGATGGTGATTACGCCGTCTTTGGAAACCTTTTCCATAGCATCCGCTACCATGTTTCCGACTTCGTCATCGCCTGCGGAGATGGCCGCTACTCTTGCGATATGCTCCTTGCCGTTTACCTTCGAGCTCATTTCCTTGATGGATGCCACTGCACAGTCGGTCGCTTTCTTCATACCCTTTCTTAAAATAATCGGGTTGGCACCTGCTGCCAGGTTCTTCATTCCCGCATTAATCATTGCCTGGGCAAGAACGGTTGCGGTGGTGGTTCCGTCACCGGCTACATCGTTTGTCTTGGTTGCAACTTCTTTTACAAGCTGTGCACCCATGTTTTCAAATGCATCTTCCAGTTCGATTTCTTTTGCAATCGTTACACCGTCGTTGGTGATTAAAGGTGCACCGTAGGATTTGTCCAGAACAACGTTTCTTCCCTTAGGTCCGAGTGTTACGCGGACGGTATCCGCAAGTTTATTAACGCCGGCTTCCAAAGACTTTCTTGCTTCGGAACCGTATTTGATTTCTTTTGCCATGGTTTTTTCCTCCAATATCTTTTACTTATTTTAAAATTGCCAGAATGTCGGACTGCTTTACAATGATGAATTCTTCGTCATCGATCTTCACTTCCGTTCCGGTGTACTTCGAATAGATTACCTGATCGCCGACAGCTACTTCCATCTTAACTTCTTTACCGTCGGGAAGGGTTCCCGGTCCTACCGCGATAACTTCCGCCTGCTGGGGTTTTTCTTTGTTCTGTCCGGGTAAAACAATACCGGATGCGGTGGTTTCCTCTGCCTCAAGCTGCTTCAAAACGACCTTGTCTCCAAGTGGTACCAATTTGCTCATGGTGAATGCCTCCTTCTATCTTTGTGCTTCTTTATGTTTGTTATATTTGTTAGCACTCTTATGTCCTGAGTGCTAACCACGAATCTAATAATAGTAGTTATATACGTTGAAAGCAAACGGAATCATTCTTAAATAACTCATTATTTCTTTTATTATCTCCTGTTTTCTCTTGTTTTCTTTATTTTTCGCCTTGTGATGATATTTTTTCACGGAATTGTTTATTTATTGTTTATTTTCTGTTTATTTTAAGTTTATTTTTTTTTCTGCGGGTGTTATTATATAAAATGTAGTTTTATGGGTTCTAAGGAGAATGGTATCTTGTTCGGTTTCGTAAAAAATATCATGACGTATATGCGGAATCTCTCCAAAGGAGAAGAAGTCCTTTCCGATCGTCGGAAATTTACCTGGATGTTTGTCGGATTCATTATCATCCATATCGCATCCACGGTCTTTTTCTCGATTCTTCAGAATCAGCTTCTGGTTGCTTTTCATGTGGCTGCAATTCTCCTCTACTTCGGTCTGATTTCTCTGGCACAGAAGAAACACTTTTTCGCCTGCAGTTTTATCTGCGCCATTGAAACCCTGCTTGCGGTAATGCTTGTATCCTTTACTTACGGCTCGCTGCTCGGATATTCGCTTTACTGCTTTGCCATGATTCCGACGGTTTTCTACATTACTTCCTCTGTAAAGAGTTTAAAATACCCGAACGTCACACGGTACGGCTTCTCTTTTCTTACCATGCTGTGCTTCTTTACCATTATCGTGTCGGAACCGTTCTTTACGATTCCGGATGTTTTATCCGCAAGACCGATTCTGACACTGGTCATCCGACTGTTTAATGCATTTTCGACCTTCCTTTACTGCGTGGTCTTCTCCATTCTCTTCGTCTGGGAGACCAAATCCAATACCACTCAGTTGCAGAAACGTAACCAGCAGCTTGTGGAGGTGGCAAGAAAGGACCCGTTAACCAAGCTCGCAAACCGTCGAAGCATGATGGAACGGCTGAATCTTTCCATGCATCATCTGCAGAAAGATGCGCATCCCTTCTCCGTCATTCTTTGCGATATCGACCATTTTAAAAAAGTAAACGACGAATACGGACATGACTGCGGTGACAAGGTACTTGTAACCGTAGCGGACTCCATCTCCTCCCAGCTTCGCGATACGGACTTTGTATGCCGCTGGGGCGGCGAGGAAATCCTCATTGTCATCGACGGCCGTCTGCAGACCGCTACCGCGATTGCGGAACGTATGCGGTCCAACATTGAGAATATGGAGGTAATCTTCGAAGGACGCCCCGTAAAGGTCACCATGACCTTCGGTGTGGCGCAGGCCGAACTTACCTACAGAATAGAGGATCTGATTCAGTTGGCCGACAACCGTTTATATTACGGAAAGGAACACGGACGAAATCAGGTAGTATCCTCGGATATTAAGGATTGAAAGGATTTATTTCATGATTGCAGCAAACAACGTATCTCTCCGTTTCGGAAAAAAAGCCCTCTTCGAGGATGTAAACATCAAGTTTACCGAAGGAAACTGCTACGGACTCATCGGAGCAAACGGTGCCGGCAAATCCACCTTCCTTCGCATTCTTTCAGGTGATTTGGAAACCACGACCGGTGACATCACCATCACACCCGGACAGCGTCTCTCCGTGCTGGAGCAGGACCACTTTAAATACGACGAATACACCGTAATGGATACGGTAATACTGGGAAATCCCAGATTATACGAGGTAATGAAGGAAAAGGATGCGATCTACGCCAAGGAAGACTTCTCCGACGAAGACGGCATCCGCGCCAGCGAACTGGAAGGCGAATTCGCCGAAATGGACGGCTGGGAAGCGGAATCCAATGCGGCCAACCTTCTTAACGGCCTCGGAGTGGACACCGAATACCACTACTCCATGATGAAAGATTTGGACGGTAACTTAAAGGTTAAGGTTTTACTTGCCAAGGCACTGTTCGGCAACCCCGACATTCTGCTTCTCGACGAACCTACCAACCACCTGGATCTCGATGCGATTGCATGGCTCGAGGAGTTCCTCATCAACTTCGAAAATACCGTTATCGTGGTTTCCCACGACCGTTATTTCTTAAATAAGGTCTGCACCCATACGGCGGACATCGACTACGGCAAGATTCAGCTCTATGCCGGCAACTATGATTTCTGGTATGAATCCAGCCAGCTACTCATCCGTCAGATGAAGGAAGCAAACCGTAAGAAAGAGGAGAAAATCAAGGAACTGCAGGAATTCATCTCCCGTTTCTCCGCAAACGCATCCAAATCCAAGCAGGCAACCTCCAGAAAAAGAGCTCTGGAAAAGATCGAGTTGGATACCATCAAGCCCTCCAGCCGTAAATATCCTTACATCGATTTTCGTCCCGACCGTGAAATCGGTAACGAAGTTCTGACCGTCGACGGTATTTCCAAAACCGTAAACGGAGAAAAGGTGCTGGATAACATTTCGTTTATTTTAAACAGGGATGACAAGGTTGCTTTCGTCGGAAGCAATGAAATCGCAAAGACCACCCTCTTCCAGATTCTCGCAGGGGAAATTGAACCCGATGAGGGAACCTATAAATGGGGTGTGACCACATCTTTGGCATATTTCCCCAAGGACAATACCAAAGAATTCGACAATGACTTAACCATCGCCGACTGGCTTATGGGCTACTCTCCCGTCAAGGACATCACCTATGTCCGCGGTTTCTTGGGAAGAATGCTCTTCGCGGGTGAGGACGGCGTAAAGAAAGTACGCATCCTTTCCGGTGGTGAGAAGGTTCGCTGCCTTCTTTCCAAAATGATGATCAGCGGCGCAAACTGCTTAATTCTCGATGAGCCCACCAACCATCTGGATATGGAATCCATCACGGCTTTAAACAACGGACTGATCAAATTCCCCGGCGTGGAGCTTTTCTCCTGCCATGACCACCAGTTCGTGCAGACCACCGCAAACCGCATCATGGAAATCATGCCGAACGGCTCGCTGATTGACAAGATGACAACCTACGACGAATACCTTGAAAGCGATGAAATGGCCCGTAAGAGAACCATCTACATTGCAAAACGCGAAGATGACGAGAACTAAAACAAACGGGGCCTCAGACCGGGGCCCTGTTTTTTGATACGGAGACAAAAATGAGACCAATTGATTTACACGTACATTCCACCTATTCGGACGGCACCATGACTCCCGCAGAGCTTTTAAAACTTGCCGAAAAGACAAATCTTGCCGCATTTGCACTGACCGATCACGATTCCACTCTGGGCCTGGACGAGCTTTTAACATGTTCGGCCGACTCTTTCGTCGAAGCAGTTCCCGGAATAGAGATTACCACTGCCATCCCGGGCAAGGACATTCATATACTCGGTTATTACATCAATTACCGCCACCCCGAATTCCAGGCATTTTTGGATGATCTGGTTACGAAACGTGAAGACCGCAACCGTAAAATGTGCGACCGTCTCCGCGAGGCCGGTCTTTCCATAACCTACGAAGCTCTCCGTGCCTCGGTTACCCCGGACACGATTCTGACGCGTGCGCATTTTGCACGGTTTCTTCTGGATGCAGGTGAAGTATCTTCCATGCAGGAAGCCTTCAGCCGCTTTCTCGGCGACCGCTGTCCCACCTATGTACACCGTGAAAAGATACTGCCCGAAGAGGCGGTAAAAATGATCCGTTCCGTCGGCGGTGTGCCCGTACTTGCGCATCCGATTCTTTACGGGTTCTCCGACGGGAAACTGGAGAATCTGGTATCTTCCCTGAAGGATGCGGGTCTGGCCGGCATCGAGACGGTATACAGTACTTACCAGAGTGCGGATGAGCGCCGGATTCGCGAGCTTGCAAAGAAATATGATCTTCTGATGAGTGGCGGAAGCGATTTTCACGGAAGCAATAAGCCGTTAATCAGCCTCGGAACGGGTATGGGAAAACTGTTTATCCCGGAGGAATTCTTAGATGGCATCAAAGCGGAATATCTGCGCAATTACCGGCCTGACGGCTCCGCCCGGGCGCTGCTTACTTTTGATATGGACGGAACTCTTTTAAATGACGAGAAACAGATTACGCCCGCAACGCGTAAGGCGCTTGAGGATGCGCTTTCGAAAGGACATGCATTCACGATTTCCACAGGCCGCCCGTTAACAAGCATTCTGCGCCTGACGGACTCTCTGGATTTATATAAATACAACCCGTTAATCAGTGCCTTCAACGGAGGCTGCATCTACGATCCGGGCAAAAAAGAAATCGTATACAGACAGACCCTGACCGCCGATGTCGCAAAAGGCATTGTATCCATGGCAAAAGCGGCCGGTCTTCATTTTCATACCTACACGGAACGTGAGGTAATCTGTGAGCGCGACACCGAAGAAGTCCGCTACTATTCGAACTACGTAAACATGGAATACCGTGTCTGCGACGACGTTTTAAAAGAGGAACCCTGCCCCTACAAATTCATTACGATGCACCTGACCGATAAATCGGTTCTTGAAGCCATGCAGAAAAAAATCATGGCCGAATACGGCGATGTGGTGCAGTGTATTTTCAGCAACGACAAATTCCTTGAAATCATTCCGAAGACTTCCGGCAAGGACGTTGCCCTTCGTAAAATGTGCGAAATCCTGGATATCCCTTTCAGCCGTTCCTATGCCTTCGCAGACCAGGATAACGATATTTCCATGTTATCTGCCGCAGCGCACGGCGTAGCCCTCGTAAACGGCTCCAAAGGAGCAAAAAAAGCCGCCGCTCATATTACCTTTTCAGATAATAATCACGACGGCCTGGTACCGTTTCTGGAGGCTTTGTAATTCTATTTTTTCGGGCCGCCCATACCCTTGGATTTCACAGCATCTCCTGCCTTCGGCTCATTTTCCTTCTGAGCATTTGCCTTGTGTTCCAGGATTGTATTCACCGCTTTATCCATATCCTTTAAGGAATAGTTCGTTTTCAGACGCATCAGACGCTTGGTGCTCTCCGGCAAATCCTTTGTCGCTTCTTCTTTTGCCTTCTGGTTTTTATAGAACTCTGTGAAGGATTCCTTATAATTCTGTACGGTCTTTTTATATTCCGAGTAGAGTCTGGAATCAGCCGATCCGACACTCGTGTTTGAATAGAAATCCGTTCTTGCACTCTTGACGTGTTTCACCAGTTTATCCTCATCACCGGCCAGAACATTCTGGAAGGTTTTCCAGCGGACATAGTCTCTGAAACTGTTTTCATCAAGCGGCTTACTTCCGAACTTCTCCTCCATCTCGCCTATCATTTCCTTCATGCTGTTTTTCGCTTCGCTGACCTGAATCCTGGCCTTTACCACTTCCGGGGGATTTAAGTAAGTCTGGGCAAACAATTCCGGATTAATCGGCTTATCCAGCTGTGTTTCAAGAATGAGGGAAAAGAGGGGATCATTCTTCAGTCTCTGCTCCGTCACCTGATTATTCAGATTGCGAATGCAGGCTCCTTCCGCTTCCGGATTGGCAATCATGTAATTATTCGTAATGTCGAGAATTTCCTTTTCCGCCTGCCTGCAGGCAATATACTTGATGAGTTTTTCCACTGCTACGGGATCTTTGCAGCTCTTTCCCTCGCATTCGCTTTTTAATATCCAGGTGGTTGCAAAAAGGTTCTTTCTGGTAATAATATTATTCTCCACAAGGTCGGCTATGCCTTCCAGCTTTACTTCAAGATTGGAACGATAATCCAATATGTCCTCAAGATTATCACCATAGCCGTAGATTTCATCCTTTTTATTCTGCTTCAGCTGGTTCAGATTCTTTTTCGCATTCTTTACACTTTTCTCGTGTCGTCTGCTTTCCGTCTTTACATTTTTCAGCTGCTCTTTCCTTTGCTGAAGTTCCCTGGGAATTTTATGATAATCTTTCACCGTGTAGCCGGCGTTTTTCAGGCCTTCCGTAAATGCCTTCTGATCCTGTTCGTATTTTTCCCTTCCGCCCGGATAAGCATCCAGTGCTTCATTGTACTTCTTAAGATCTGCTTCGTATTTCTTTAAATCGTCTTCATACTGTCTGGATTTTTGTTCGTATTCGTTTGCATCTTTTTCGTATTTGGCGAGATTCTTCTGAAATGTTTCCTTTTGTGTTTCAAACTTTAAAAGCTCATCCTCATACTTTTCCATGACTGCCGTATAGTGATTCTGGCGTGCTTGGAATTCCGCATTGTATGCATCCCGGTTGAGATCCTGCTTTTCGTATTCCTCTGCCGCCTTATTATATACGTCCAGTTCCTCTTTATATTTCTGAACTCTTTTTTCGTATTCTTTCAGTTCCTCCTGATATTCCTTATCCTTTTGCTCATAATCTTTCAGATCCTGCTTATAGCGTTCCTGTGCAAGAACATAATTCTTTGTATTCTCCCTTGCCGCAATCTTATCGATTATCTTATTATTTTCTTTCCTGAATTCCTTCCGTTTCTCTTCATACTCTGTCTTCTTCTGCTCATAATTCAGTTTATCGGATTCATATGCGTTTTTCCTTACATCGTAATCAAGTCTTCTGCGGTAGGCCTCTGAATCACGTCTAAGGAACAGTCTTGAAAAGAACAGTACGATTCTGGAATAACCCGGCGCAGGACCGGGATCAACCGGTTTCGTAAGGGTAAAGACAGGCACGTTTTCCAACGGCTTTAAATCCTTTGTTTCCTCCAAATCCACCATCACCGCCGGTTTCTGCGGTTCCCTCGGTAAAACAGGCTTTCTCGGAGGGTTTCCGGGTTCAACCGGTTTTTTCGGAAGATTTATTATGATAGGCTTCGGTTCTTCTATTTCCGGCTTTTTCGGCTCTTTCGGCTCTATGGGCGCAACCGGAGCCACGGGTTTTACCGGTTCGACAGGTTTTTCAATACCGTCCCCGAGAACCGGCTCTTTGGGAAGCGCATTGAGTTTTCGTACATCATCCTCAAGTTTTTTAATTCTCTCGGTGATTTTATTATGCATTGTCAGATAGTCTTTTTTTGTCTGTTCTGCATTATTCACGAGTTCCTGCGCTTTTTGGGCAAGATCTTTGGCTTTGTTGAAACGGTTGGCATTCGCCTGCGCTACGATATCTTCCGGAAGGGGAGATGCCATCGGAGTAAAATCGTTTCCCGGGAGCTGGCTCTTTGAACTGATTCGATCATCGGATTTGGTGAGCTGACCTTTTACGTTCATGTATCCGAAAGGAAGCCCCGATCCGTCATAAACAAATAAAAGAGCCCCTTCCTTTTCCAGCGCTTTCTGAATGGAGTCTAAATTCGGGTAAACATGGCCCCCCGCATCCACCGCAAAATAATCAAGCCGCGGGTTAAAATCCGGTTCGGTCCTGATAAATTCCACGTTGGTGGTATCCGTATCAATGGCCTGCTTTTTCTCTTCGCCATTCTGCTTATATAATTCTTCGATATTTATTGTATCCAGATTCTCTTCAAAAAGTGAATTATTGTCCATATCATCTCTCCTGAAATCAGTTTCAGTTATTTTCTTAAACCATCATATCCCACCCTGTCCAACATATGTCCAACAAAAAAAGCGCAAATCTGCGCTTTTTTTATCTGATTTTCAGACTTCTTAAATATTCTTTTTGCTCGGGCGTAATCCGATAGCTTTCCGTCGCCTTCTGAATGGTCTTATTGTGCGTCCACAGATCAAGTTTTCTCTCCTCAAGAAAAGGCAGAATACTGTCGTACTGCTTTGCCAGCGCGGTCGCGAAATACCACGCAATCATCATGTTGATATAGTATTCATCGGAACGGATCCGGGCCACCATCTTCGGAAAGGCCGGATTGTAATCCTCATCGAGAAAATGCTCCATCAGCATTCCGATGGCGAAACGCACGGTATATGTCTCCTTCGATTTCAGCCAGATTTTGATATGCTTTAAAAGATCCGCCTTATGTTTTCTAAAAATCTTCGGCGACATCTGATCGCAGGTTGCCCAGTTATCCACGTATGGCAGAAATGCGTTCACGCCTTCCATGCATTTTTCGTAATCCTTCATCGAGGATAATATAAACGCATGCAGCTGATTCTCGTCAAAATACTCATGCGGCAGCGCATCCAGAAATTCTCCGATTCCTTCGCGCTTCACATACTCTTTTGCCATGGCGCGAAGCGCGGGCGTCCGCACTCCGATAAAACGGGACTCATCCGCGGTCGGAATCAGTTTTGCCGAAAAAACACGGTACTGATCGTCTTTCGCGGCATACAGATCTTTTCGGATTTCTTCCATGATTGTTTTTTTCGATTCAGCCATGCCGGGCTCCTTTATATGGTGCATTTCGTCTGCTTTGTACGGCGCAATTCACCTGCTTTGTACGATGCATTTCGTCTGCTTTATAAGGCGCATTTCGTCTTACTCGATGTCAAGTTCCACCGGACAGTGGTCACTGCCCATGATGTCCGCATGAATCCGGGCATCCTTCAATCGCCCGTTTAAAGCCTTTGAAACGATAAAATAGTCAATTCTCCATCCTGCGTTTTTCTCGCGTGCATGGAAGCGGTAGGACCACCAGGAATAGGCATCCTTAAGGTCCGGATAGAAGAAACGGAAGGTGTCCGTAAAACCGCTTGCAAGAACCTTCGAAAAGCATGCTCTCTCACGGTCCGTAAAGCCCGCATTGTTGTGATTGGTCTTCGGATTCTTTAAATCAATCTCTTCGTGCGCCACGTTTAAATCGCCGCAGTAAATGACCGGTTTCTTTTTCTCAAGCTTTTTTATGTATTTTAAAAAATCCGCTTCCCAGACTTCCCTGTAATCCAGGCGTTCTAACTCCTGCTTGGAATTCGGCACATAAACCGTGATGAAGTAGAAATCCTCAAACTCCGCAGTAATCACCCTTCCCTCGTGGTCGTGTTCTTCGATGCCGATGCCGTAAGTTACGGCAAGGGGTTCCGTCTTCGTAAACAGAGCCGTCCCGGAATATCCCTTTTTCTCGGCATAATTCCAGTACTGGTGATAGCCCGGCAGTTTCAGATCAAGCTGCCCCTCCTGCAGTTTAGTCTCCTGCAGACAGAAGATGTCCGCATCCGCCTCATTGAAAAAATCCATGAATCCTTTTGTCAAGCAGGCTCTGAGTCCGTTTACGTTCCAGGAAATCATTTTCATAACAGTAATCCGCCTTTTCCTTAAGAAATATTCCGCACCGATCCGACCGATACATAGCCGTTTAAAATCGCCCAGAGATCCGAATCTTCTTTCGCGTTCCAGTTGCGGTGACCTTCCACCATGTAGCTTTTTCGTTCGCCGTTTACCGCAACTTCATTGTAGGTATCCTTGTAAAATTCATCCACGGACACCGTGCGGTCATACAGAATTCCCCTGCATTCCGCAGCGGTACAGTCCGGGAAATTCACATTCCAGATACAGCCCGCCCGTAACGGCTTATCGATATATTCTTCCATAATCTGTTTTAAATAAAGATCCGTCACTTCATGGTTTTCTTTATCCGCTTCCGAGAAAGCAATCGCCGGGATTATCTGAAACACCGCTTCAAACGCAGCTCCGACGGTTGCCGAATACTGAAGGTCGTTCGCCACATTATACCCGTTATTGATTCCGGAAAGAATCACGTCCGGTTTCCCGGGCATAATGTTTAAAACACCAATTCTGACACAGTCTGCCGGCGTTCCGTCGCAGGCATAGGCATGCACACCATCAACCGGATAATCCACCTTCCAGACATCAAAACTTTTGTGAAACGTCACCGTATGTGAGGCCGCACTTCGCTGGCTTTCGGGCGCAATCACCCAGACCTCGCCGAATGCTTTCGCCGCTTCGGCCAGACGCATAATGCCTTTTGCAAAAATGCCGTCATCGTTTGTAATCATAATTCTTCTTGTCATTTTATCAACCGAGTAATCCTTTCTTTCGGAGAATCCTGCAGAATTCCCCGATCGGGAAGCCTACCACGTTTGCATACTCCCCTTCGATGCCGGTGACAAACGCACCGCCCAGTCCCTGAATTCCGTAAGCTCCCGCCTTGTCCATCGGTTCCCCCGATGCAATGTAGGCACGGATTTCCGCATCGGACAATTCATCAAACGTAACCTTTGTTTCACTGTGGAACGTAACGGTTCCGTCGGGAAATAAAATACTCACTCCGGTAAAAACACTGTGCGTATCGCCGCTTAAAGAGCGAAGCATAAGAAACGCATCCTCTTCATCCTTCGGTTTTCCCAGAATCCTGCCGTTATGATAAACGACAGTGTCCGCACCGATTACAACGGGTGCATCTTCTCTTCCGGCAAGAGAGTCCCTTACCGCTTCCGCCTTAATCAAAGAGAGTCTCTCCACCAGTTCGCCCGGGGAGAGTTCCTCTGTAATATTTTCATCTGCCCTGCTCACCACCACCTCGAAGGAAAGACCGATCTGCGCAAGCAGTTCCTTTCTTCTCGGCGACTGGCTGGCAAGAACCCATTTTATATTGTTTTTACCGTTCATTCTCTAATTTCCTTTTGGGCTTTTCTCCGGCACGAAGACACGTGTATTCTTCACGTCCTTTTGATATTTCTTAAATTTCTCCTTCGCTTCCTCACAGAAGGCGTCCTGCGAGCCGAACGGCACCTTGCCGCGTCTGTCGAGTTTCGCATAGCTTCCGTCGGGCTGCAGGAAATATGCCTTGATGTTATCCCGCAATTCCGCATCCAGAATATGACGGAGTCTGTCCCTTAATGCGCTCTCCTCCACGGGGAAGAGAATTTCCACGCGGCGCTCCAGGTTTCTCGGCATCCAGTCTGCGGAACTTAAGTAAAATTCCTCATTGCCGCCGTTTCGGAAATAATAAATACGGCTGTGCTCCAGATAATTACCCACAATGGAATGTACCGTGATATTGTCCGATACACCGGCGATTCCGACTTTCAGGCAGCAGATGCCGCGTACAATCAGATCAATCTTCACTCCCGCATTGGAGGCTTCGTAGAGTGCCATGATGATATCCTGGTCACACAGGGAATTCATCTTTGCAATGATGCGTCCCTCCTCGCCGTTTAAGGCGTGCTCCTTCTCCCTTGCAATCAGGGCAAGGAATTTATCTTTCATCCACAAAGGTGCCAGGGAAAGCTTATTCCATTTTTCGGGTTCGGAATAACCGGAAAGCATGTTAAAGACTGCCGTCGCATCCTCTCCGATGGCTTCGCTGCAGGTAAAAAGACCGAGGTCCGTATACAGCTTTGCGGTGGCATCGTTATAGTTGCCGGTTGCCAGATGCACGTAACGGCGGATGCCGTCCTCTTCACGTCGTACTACAAGTGTAATTTTACTGTGCGTTTTCAATCCGACCAGACCGTAGATTACGTGACAGCCGGCTTTCTCCAGTTTTCTTGCCCAGACAATATTGTTCTCTTCGTCGAAACGGGCTTTCAGTTCCACCAGAACGGAAACCTGTTTTCCGTTCTCCGCAGCCTCCGCAAGCGCCGCGATAATCGGCGAATTGCCGCTGACACGGTAAAGTGTCTGCTTGATGGCCAGAACATCCTTATCCCTTGCCGCTTCCTTGATAAAATTCACCACCGGTTCAAAGCTCTCATACGGATGATGCATCAGAATGTCTTTTTTCCGGATGGATGTAAAAATATCCTCGTCGGGATTGATATCAAACACCGGAATCGGTGAAAACTTCGGTGTCTTGTACTCCTCGAATCCGTCCAGCCCGTATACTTTCATAAACACGGTCAGATCCACGGTTCCGTCAATGCGGAAAATATCCTCATCTTCAATCTGCAGCTCTTCCACAAGAATTTTTAAGAGTTTCTTCGGAACGGAATCCTGTACTTCGAGACGGATGGCCTTGCCCCACTGCCGGCGCTTGACCTGTTTCTCGATTTCCTTCAAAAGGTCTTCCGCTTCATCCTCGTCGATGGAAAGGTCGGCATTACGCATGATACGGAAAGGGGATGCGCAGATGACATCGTAGTTTAGGAATAACCGGCTGATGTTGCGTTCGATGATCTCCTCGAGGAAAATGATTTTTCTTCCCTCTTCGGAAGGAATCGGTACAATACGGTTTAAAACACCCGGTACCTGAACGGTTGCAAACTCGGTTTCCGCCTTTGCGGCTTTGCGTTTCACCAAAGCACCGATGTTAAGGGATTTGTTCCGGATCAGGGGAAACGGTCTCGAAGAATCCACGGCCATCGGTGTCAGTACCGGATAAACGTTCTCCTCGAAATACTCATCCACATATTCCGCTTCCTCATCGGTCAAATCTTCGTGGGAGCGGATAACGGTAAGCCCTGCCTCTTCCAGCGCCGGAATCAGACTACGGTTGTAGGTCGAATACTGATTTGCAACCAGTTCGTGTGTTTTTATGCTGATTGCCGCAAGCTGCGCCTTCGGCGTCATTCCCGCAATATCTTTCTTCGTATAGCCCGCATCCACCATATCCTTTAAGGAGGCCACACGGACCATATAAAATTCATCCAGGTTTGAAGAGACAATGCTTAAAAACTTCAGGCGTTCAAACAAAGGAATCGTTTTGTCCTTTGCTTCGCCTAAAATTCTTTCATCGAAACCAAGCCATGAAAGCTCGCGGTTTAAATAGTATTCGGGATTGCGCAGATTGATTCCCGTACCCGATGCGGTTACTGCTGCTTTTTTTGCTCCTGCCATGTATCGTTCCTTCTTTTATCCAATCGTCTTTTATCCGTCTGCCTTTTATCCGGCTCTCTCTTATCCGACCGTCTTTTTCTGCTTCAGTACCGGTCTTACGTTATATACTTCCTCAAAGAATCTGGCCTTCTCTTCAAAGAGGCCTTTCTCGAGTTCCATGTTTACATCCGTATCCACCTTCAGAATCAGTTCGCCTTCGTCAAGGCTTACCTTCATTGTGCTGAATTTCTGCTTATTGGAGGAATCCATTGCACAGGAAAGACGCAGAATTGCCGTTAATTTGGCAATGATCATGAAGTCTTTCTTATCGATGGCCGATGTACTTGCGATTTCCTCATAGTATTTGAAATTCTCGTGATTGAACCGTACGATGTTGGCAACGATTTCACGTTCCGCATGGGAAAGGCCGATAATCTCCGTATTCATCACGATATTGTACGAACAGTCTCCGACCTGCGTTAAGGAGACATATCTTCCGCAGTCCTGCAAAAGCGCGGCAATTCCGAGATACATCCTCTCTCTTCTGCCGAGTCCGTGCAGTTTCTTCGTTGCATCAAAGATGCTCAGTGCGATTCGCTCCAGTGCTTCTCCGCGTTTCCTGCTGCCTTGGTACCGGTTGGAAATATTCCTTGCACAGGCTTCGATATCCTTCTCAAAATCGTGCTCCGGGCGAATCAGTTTATTGTTTACCGCATAATCGTATGCGATACCGTCACAGAGCGTAACACCGGGCGCCCAGAGATAGTTCGCTCCGAGTACCTCCATGGTGCACTCAATCAGTTTCGAGGAAATCAGGACGGAAGAGGTCATCTCTTTTAAAAGACCGTCCTCCAGAATTTTCTGAAATGTCCTGCGGGATAAATAGCCCGTCATTTCCGCATCCTTCTCCTTCTGCCTGCAAAGCATCGGAGAAACATAATCGTCCACAACAATCAGATTCTCTATCGCGCGGTCCTTTAAATGCAGCTTTTTAAAGACATTTAACTGTTCCCCGATTATCTCTTCCAGTAAGGCTCCCGTATGGGAAGGCTTCGCTGCAATCTGTCGGAGTACTTCATTTAAGCGGAATACACCGATGCGGATATTCTGCGTGGTAACCAGTGTGTCTTTATCGAATAAGGATAACTGAATACTTCCGCCGCCGATATCGAGAATCGCGGTTCCCTTTCCGATGATGGTTTCGAAACCGTCCCCCGCGGAAGCCACGGATTTATAGTCAAGGAAACGCTGCTCGGAGTTACTTAATACATCGATGGTAAGTCCGGTGCGATTTTTAATCTGATCCAGAACGATGATTGTATTGTTCAGTTCCCGGATGGCGGATGTCCCGTATGCTTTGTAATCATCCACTTTGTACGAGTCCATAATCTGTCTGAATTCACGCAGAACGTGGCAGAGTTCCTCCATACGTTCATAGGAAAGAATTCCTTTTGAATAGGACTCTGTGCCCAGATCAATCCGATGACGGATGTAGTCGATTTGCTTTAACTCTTTTCCGGCTGCGATTTCGCAGATTTTCATGGAAAGCTCGTAAGAGCCCACATCTATGGCCGCAAATAATTTCTTCTTCATTCATCATCCTCTTCTTTCATGGTAAGTACATAGCTCTCTTTGATTCTGCCGAGCAGCTCGAGCGTTGTCATGCCGAGAATCGGATGACGCTTGTACGGAGCGATTTCGGAAAGAGGCAACAGAACAAAATCACGGCTGCACATATCCACATGCGGAATCCTTAAGTGATCGCGCTCGAGTACCAGATCATCGTAATAGATGATATCGAGATCCAGCGTTCTCGGTCCCCATTTAATCAGCCGTTCTCTGCCCGCTTCCTTCTCTTCCGCCTGGAGACGGGACAAAAGCTCGATGGGACTGTAGAGCGTATCCATACAGAATACGTTGTTGTAGAAATCATCCTGCTCCACGCCGCCGTAGGCTTTCGAACGATACATTTTCGAAGAACGAAGCACTCTGCAGTTTTCGTCCGCATCCAGATTCTCCATGGCATTGTGAATCAGTTCTTCGCTGTCACCCATGTTGGAACCCGCGGCAATGTAGGTACGATGCCAGCTTCTTTCCACCTTTACGGAAACGTTCTCAAGAGGAAGAGGAATCGGTGCTTCCGGCTTCATGACTTCAATTTCGATACTTTGTGTTATGGGAAAACGCACCAGAATTTTACGTGCCAGATTGTTGGCAACGGTTTCAATCAGGTTGTAGCGGTTGATCCGCATGAAATCATTGATAAAAAGACAGACTTTGCCGTAGTCGACGGAATCTTCCAGAGAATCCGAGTTGCCGGCCGCATAGGTATCCACGCGCAGACGCGCATTGACAATGAAGTTCTGGCCCTTCTCCTGCTCTTCTTCGTAAACTCCGTGCCACGCAAAAACTTTCAGACCCGAAATAATAATCTCGTCCATCGTATTCGCACCCCCATGCATTATTATTTTTGCAGAATCGCCTCCGTCATACGAATGGCTCTGACATTCTCTTTTACATCGTGCACGCGCACGATGGCGGCACCCTTCATGACCGCCATAACGGTCGTTGCGATTGTGCCTTCCACTCTTTCGTAAATCGGCAGATCCAGTGTCAATCCGATTACCGACTTTCTGGACGTCCCGAGAAGTACGGGATATCCCATGCTTTGGAACTCTTCCAGACGGTTGATGATTGCAAGATTCTGCTCGTAAGTCTTCGCGAATCCTACACCGGGATCGATAATAATCTTTTCCCTGTCGACGCCCGCCTCGACGGCATCCCTGCAGTACTTCTCCAGATCCGTCTTTACGTCCGACATAAAATCGGTATAATCCATATTCGCTCTGTTATGCATGATTACGCAGGGAACGCCGGCGTTCGCAACCACGCTGCGCATGTTTTCGTCTCCCTGAAGGGACCGGATATCGTTTACCAGACTGCATCCGGCTTCCAGCGCGGCTTTTGCCACCTGCGCATCTGCCGTATCTACGGAAACGGGAATGTCGAAATTCTTACGGATTCCTTCGATGACCGGAACCACTCTCGCAATCTGTTCCTCACAGGACACCGGAATATAACCGGGTTTCGTACTCTCCCCGCCGACATCGATAATGGCGGCGCCTTCCGAAACCATTCTTTCCGTGTGTTTCAGAGCGCTGTCCAAAGTATTGTATTTCCCGCCGTCGGAAAAGGAATCCGGCGTAACATTCAGGATTCCCATGACGTAGGTTTTATTCTTAAAATCAAAATCGATTTTACCGATTCTCATCGGGCAGTCCCTCAATTCGTTCGTTTAAAAGCCGAAAGAACAGCGTCTGGAGTTTTTCGTTGTCGGCAAAGACTCCTCTTGTAACTACGGTTGTCGTTTTACTTCCGGGTTTCTTAACGCCGCGCGCCGTCATGCAAAGATGCTCGGCCTCCACTACAATCATCACTCCCTGCGGCTGTAACTCATCCATGATGGCATCCGCAATCTGCGCGGTCATTTTTTCCTGAATCTGTAACCGTCTCGCATAGGTCTCCACGCATCTGGCAAGTTTGGACAGACCGACGACTTTGCCGTTCGGAATATATGCAATATGTGCCTTTCCGAAGAAGGGCATCATGTGATGTTCGCACATGGAATAAAAGACAATGTCCTTTTCAAGCACCATCTCGTTGTTTTCGGCCCGGAACGTACGGCTTAAGTGATTGGACGGTTTATCGTCATATCCTGCCATCAGTTCCGTGTACATTCTGGCAATACGGTCCGGGGTGTCCTTTAACCCTTCTCTTTCGGGATCTTCTCCGATGCCTTCGAGGAGAAGTTTCACCGCCTCTTTTACTTTCGATTCGTCTACCACGACTTTTATACCTCCCATGCGGCACCGCCCGGGTGCTTTGCGGATTGTTTTGCAATCAGTTCGTATGCGCTTCGTAATCTGCCCTGATAGGACAAAGATCCGAATGCAAGGATGACTCCCTGCTCTCCCGCCATCATTACGGCTTCCTCGAGCGCCTCCTCCACGGAATCCGCGGCGGAAACGTTCGGATTGATGCCACGCACAATCTGCGCCAGTTCAAATGCCGGCAAGCCTCGTTTATTGTTCGGCGGGGTAACCGTAATCACGGCATCCGCTTTCTTTACGGATAAGCCCACAATCTCGTCAACCGCCTTATCTTTTAACACTCCCATTATATAAATAATTGGGCAATTTGTAAAATAATTGTCCATGGTTTTCATCAGTCTCATAACCGCGTCCGGATTGTGTGCCCCGTCCGCGATGACAAGTGGTTTTCTGCCCAGAATTTCAAAGCGGGCGGGCCATTTTGTTTCCTTTAATCCCTTGCGGATTTTCTCCTCTTTGAGTGTGACTCCGAGCTGTTTTAATGTTTCTGCTGCCTCAAGAGCCACGGCCGCATTCTCCGGCTGGTATTCCCCGAGCATGGCAAGCTCGGTTTTTTTATAATTTTTGTAGGAAAATACGGTAATTCCGCGGTAAGGAAGGCGCGCGGTTTCGGATTTTACGCTGACGGTGATATCTTCTTTTTTTACAAAAACGGGCTTAACATTACGGTGCTTTTTACATTCCGCCTCAATGACCGCACACACGCTTTCCTTCTGCGGTGCACAGACAACATATGCTCCGTCTTTGATAATTCCTGCTTTAGTGGCAGCGATTTCTTCCAGATTGTTTCCGATCATTCCCACATGATCGAGACTGACGGACGTAAGTATGCAAAGAAGCGGCCTTGCTATCACGTTCGTGGCATCTTCCGCTCCGCCCATGCCGACTTCAATGATTGCATAATCACAGTTTTTATCCCGCAGATAACAAAACGCCATGGCCGTTTCGAGTTCAAATGCCGTGGGATGTTCAAAGCCGTCCTCCACCATCGCATCCGCAACGGAAAAAAGCTTTTCCAGATACTCCGCGACCTTTGTTTTCGGGATAAACGTGCCGTTTACCTGAATCTTTTCCCGGTAGTCCACGACCGAGGGGGAAATATACCTTCCGACGCGATATCCGTTCGCCTGCAGGGCGCCAGCAAGAAACGAGCAAACGCTGCCTTTTCCGTTGGTTCCGGCCACGTGAATCACCTTCAGCTCATCCTGCGGATTGCCGAGTCTTTTTACCAGTTCCCTCATGCAGTCAAGTCCGAGCCTGCTGCCGAGAGCGCCGGTACGGACTTCCAATTGTTCCAATGCTTCTTCAAATTTCATACATCACTAAAACAGGGGGCCTTTCGCGGCCCCCCTCTTTCTTAAGTCATATCTGCGTCTGTCATATCCGCTGCGCCGATATTCAGCATATTCAGGGTTCTTCTCTTCAGTCTTGCCACCTCGGAATTCTTCAGGATGTAATTCTTTACATCCTTGGCATTCTTGATGTTCTTAAGCACAATTTCCGGGTTGGTGGTATCGCCCGTATAACAGATTACATCCCCCAGGGCTGACATTCTCTGAAAAATCGTGGAAGTAAGCTTTACGTCGACGATTTTATACATATAGCAGTCGTTCTCCTGCTTGTTGAGAAGACCCGTATCGATGGTAAGCACGTCCTTGTTAATGGAATACGTGGTGAAGGTCCAGGGAAGACCGAAAAGCACCCAGCGCTTTTTCTCAACGATTTCTCCGTCCACATCATCGACCAGTGACTCGATTATCTTCTCTCTGTTCTCACCGATATTGCTGTAATGCTCGTCGAGATTTAAGTTGGTTGCATTGAGGCTTACGCTCTCTTCCTTTGTTTCTTCGTTTCCGTTCGTCAAAAGGTTCTGATTGTCTTCCGCCATAAGTGTTCCCTCCGCTGTTTCCATTGTAACACAAATGCTTCTGCTATTGAACTACTGTTTTCACTCTCTGGGAATACTTCTCTTCACAGTATTTGCAGCGATAAACTTCTTTCTTTTCATCCGCAAGAACAAAGATGTGAGGCAGCCCCTGCTCGATGGAGGTAATGCATCTGGGATTTTTGCATTTGAAAACGCCTTTGATTTCCCTGGGAAGAACGAGTTCCTTCTTCTCCACGATTTCGCCGTCTTTTACCACGTTTACGGTGATATTGTGATCGACTACGGCAAGGATATCCATGTTCAGATCCTCAATGCTGCATTCCACCTTCAGAATGTCCTTCTTGCCCATTTTACCGCTCTTGGCGTTCATAATCATGGCAACGGTGCAGTCCTTTTTATCAAGTCCCAGATTATAGTAAAGGGTTAAGCTCTTACCGGCTTCAATATGATCGAGTACAAAGCCTTCTTCGATTTTACCAACGTTTAACATGACGTACTCCTTTCCTTACACATTGATACCAAGCAGAGTCAGAATCAGCGCCATTCTTACGTATACGCCGTACTGCGCCTGCTTAAAATACGCGGCTCTCGGGTCATCGTCCACTTCCACGGAGATTTCGTTCACGCGGGGCAGCGGATGAAGCACCAGCATGTCGGGTTTCGCCTTTTCCATCTTCTCTGCGGTCAGAATGTAGAAATCTTTCAGACGGACGTAATCCTCTTCGTTGAAGAAACGTTCTCTCTGCACTCTGGTCATGTAGAGAAGATCAAGTTTCGGCATAACCGATTCCAGACTGATCACTTCTTCGTAAGTGATGCCGTTTTCTTTCAGTTTATCGGTGATATAATCCGGAATTTTTAATTCTTCCGGGGAAATGAATACGAAATGAATGCCCTCATAACGCATCAGGGCGTTGATTAAGGAATGTACGGTACGGCCGAATTTCAGATCGCCGCAAAGACCGATTGTAAAATTGCCGAGCCGCCCTTTCATGGAACGGATGGTAAGTAAATCCGTCAGTGTCTGGGTCGGGTGCTGATGTCCGCCGTCACCCGCGTTGATTACCGGGATGCGGGATTTGGATGCCGCTACCATCGGTGCGCCTTCCTTGGGATGACGCATGGCGCAGATGTCCGCATAACAGGAAATAACTCGAATCGTGTCGGAAACGCTCTCTCCCTTGGCTGCGGAAGAAGAATTGGCATCGGAGAAGCCCAAAACGCTTCCTCCCAAATTCAGCATGGCCGCTTCGAAGGAAAGCCTTGTTCTGGTACTCGGCTCATAGAAGCAGGTGGCCAGTTTCTTTCCGTTGCAGGCATGGGCGTATTTCTCCGGATTCTTCTCGATATCGTTTGCCAGATTAAAAAGTCTGTCGAGCTCTTCCACCGAGAAATCCAGAGGGCTCATTAAGTGTCGCATAGTGCAATTCTCCTTTCACATTCTTTGCATGGACTGATCTTTAAACAAGATTTATGACTTCTTCCTTCGGAGCAGTCGCGGGGGTGATTTCGGAAATGTATAAAACCGGTCCGACGCCCTTATAATCTGCCCAGAATTCATGTTTGACCGTAGCGGTCACATTGTACCACTTACCGTCTTCAATCTCCTGTGCCTTGCCGTACTTGGCAATAAATCCGAGGAATGCAATATCCTCCGCGCAGCAGGTCATGGCATGACGCCCGGGAACAAAACAGCCGGGATGGAAGCCCTGCGGCTTGGCAACGTGTGCTAAGTATTTTACGATTTTACCCTCATAACGGTCCGGGGTGTCAAGCATATCAAAGAACCAGATGCCGTAAGTGGAATCGGTAAGCTCGATGGTATCTTTGGAAACATCGAAGGGAAGCTCCTCCTCCATAGTGGCGGTTACTTCACCGTTGCTGTCTTCGAAAATAATCTCCGCATCGCGGTTTAAGGCACGCATGTTGCGCTTGTAGGAAGCAAGCTCCTTAATGCCGTCGCAGCGGTTGAACATAATCAGTTCCGACTTGCGGACCATATCGCCGATCATGGAACGCATATTGGTGTAATACATCGGCCAGGTGGCGGCATTGATGATGGTAATCTGCTGTGACAGCTTCCAGTGCCAGGGCAGTTTTAAATTCGCCATCGGCCACATTCCGTTGTATTCCACGATGATACGCTCGGGTTTATGCTTTTTCTCAAGTTCGATCAGTTTCGAACCGATAAAATCTTCTTTCTTTTCAATGACTTCCACCACGGTGTTGTGCTTTGCAAGAAGTTCCGGCTCATACTCAACCTCGCCCTCCTCACAGAGAAGAATCAAAGTTTTTCCCTTGGTCTGGAAATACTCCTGCTGCATGGTGAATTTAATGAATTCCGTTTTCCCGCTTTCCAAAAAGCCATTGATGACAAATACAGGCTTCATGTCTTTCTCCTTACATACCGAATGAATGCTTTAAATTCCGAAAAGTTCCCTAAGCGCCGCTTCTTTGATCTTCGAACCGATTACAACGATTTTACCGGTCACGTCCGGTGCGCCGCTTCTGACATTCTTCTCTTCGGGAACATAGTCGAAATAAATGAATCCGCCGTCCTTTGCGGGAACCATACCCTTGGAACGAAGAACAATTCCGTACTTTTCTTCATCGGAAAGTGCATCCAGAATTCCTTCAATCTGCTCTGCGCTAAAGGACTTCGGAGTCTCAAAGCCGATGCTGTCAAATACCTCGTCCGCATGATGGTGATGATGATCATGGTGATGATGGCATTCGCAGTCCGGATCGTCGCATTCCTCTCCGTCGTGGTGATGATGGTGATGATGTTCATGTTCGTCGTCATCATCGTCATCGTGGTGATGGTGATGTTCATGTTCGTCGTCATCATCGTCGTCATGGTGGTGATGTTCATGTTCATCCTCGTCATCATCGTCATCATGGTGATGATGATGTTCATGCTCCTCATCCTCATCCTCATCCTCATGATCGTGATTATGATGGTGGTGATGATGCTCGTGCTCGTGGAGTCTGTCCTCCTCGCGATGAGCCTTCACTTCTTCCATGAGTTCCTCTTCCAGAGATTTGCCGGCTTCCATGGTGTTTAAAATCAGCATGCCGTCAATCTGATCCCAGGGAGTAGTGATGATGGTTGCCTTCGGATTATGCTCTTTTAACAGATTTACCACCTCGGTAACCTTTTCTTCGCTTACATTCTGCGTACGGGACAGAATAATCGTGCCCGCGCTTTCCACCTGGTTTACGAAGAATTCGCCGAAGTTCTTGATGTACATTTTCGCCTTGCTGACATCCACAACGGCAACTGCGGTGTTTAACTTTACATCCTTCATTTCATCGTTTGCAAGTTCAATATCCGCAACCGCTTTGATGACGTCGGAAAGTTTGCCGACACCGGAGGGCTCGATCAAAATTCTCTCGGGATGATAGGTCGCAATCACTTCTTTTAAAGACGTTCCGAAATCACCTACCAGACTGCAGCAGATGCAGCCGGAATTCATTTCCTTGATTTCGATTCCGGATTCTTTTAAGAATCCGCCGTCAATTCCGATTTCACCGAATTCGTTTTCAATCAGAACAACCTGCTCGCCCTTAAAGGCTTCCTTTAACATCTTCTGGATAAATGTGGTTTTGCCGGCTCCCAGAAAACCGGAAACAATGTCAATTTTTGTCATTTTATATACACTTCCTTTCAGGTTCGAAACAAAAAAATATCTAAACTACCCATGTAGTCTATTTCAGAAATCCGTTAATAATCTGCGTTTCCGCTTCCGACTCGGTCAGACCCAGCGTCATCAGCTTGGTCAGCTGCTCGCCGGCGATTTTACCGATGGCCGCCTCGTGAATCAGGCTGGCATCGATATTTGCCGCGGTAAGCTCGGGAATGGCTTCCACAACGGCCTCGTCCATGATGATCGCATCACACTCGGAATGCCCCTTGCAGGCATTGCTTCCGATGATGTTGGAACGGAAAGTCTGTTTGGACTGATTCTTGGCTACGGATCTGGAGCAGATGTCCGCAGAGGAATCTTTTCCGACCAGTTCAGCCTTAAAATCGGTTAACGCGGTCTGCCTGTCATGCGTCATGATTTTTTCTTTGATGACGATGCTTGCACCGTCTTCCACCCTTGCGTATGTCTTGCGTTCCGTGGAGTTGATTCCTTCAATCTGGATGGTTTCCATTTCGAGATGGGACCCTTCCTCCAGATAAATCTCCGTGGAAGGATTCATCACGCGTTCGCCGGTGCCTTCGCCCATGCCGTAATGCTTTTCCACGTATTTTACCCTGGAATTCTTTCCCACATGGAACGTATGAATTCCGGAATGCTCGCTTCCCTCATCGCCGGCATTGTGAATGCCGCAGCCCGCAACGATTACCACGTCGCAGTCTTCGCCGATGAAAAATTCGTTATATACCATTTCCTTCAATCCGGTCTGGGTAATGATTACCGGAATATGAACACTCTGGTTTTTGGTGCCGGGCTTGATGATGATGTCAATGCCGGGCTTGTCTTCTTTTGTCACAATATCGATATTTGCCGTCGTGTTTCTTCCGAGCATTCCGCCGTTGGAACGGATGTTGTAAGCTCCGGTGGGAACTTCGTGAAGATCGGCGATATTTTCAAGAAGTGTTTTCTGAATTGCGTTTAATTCTGCTGCCATAATTCCTCCTACTGCATCTTGTCAAGCAAAGTCGGGCATCCGAGCGTATTGTCCGAAACCGGGGAAGGTGCCGCTCCTGCCAAAAGCTTCGGGAGTACTTCTTCCTTTGAACCGGAATCCTTAATCTCGCCGCCTGCTATCACGATGATGCGGTCTGCAATGTTGAGAATACGTTCCTGGTGTGAAATGATGATAATGGATCCGCCTGCCTTCTCATGGATGTTTTCAAAAACATGAATCAGGTTCTGGAAGCTCCATAAATCAATCCCCGCTTCCGGCTCATCAAAAAGCGTAAGCGGCGTTTTTCTCGCAATTGCCATGGCAATCTCGATTCGCTTTAATTCACCGCCGGAAAGAGATGCATTCACTTCACGGTCGATGTATTCTTTTGCACAAAGTCCGACTTCGGATAAGTATCCGCATACCTCGGTCAGGGAAACATCTTTTCCCGCCGCAATGGTTAGCAGGTCTTTTACCGTAAGACCCTTGAAACGGACCGGCTGCTGGAAGGCAAATGTAATTCCCTTCTTTGCACGTTCGGTGATGGAAAGGTCCGTGATGTCCTCTCCGTTAAAAAGAATCTGTCCCCTGGTCGGGGTGATGATGCCGGCGATGATTTTCGCCAGTGTGGACTTACCGCCTCCGTTCGGTCCGGTAATGGCCACAAAGCCGTCTTCTATCGTCAGGCTGACATTTTTGATGATTTCCTTCTGGTCGTCTTCATCGTTTACCTGATAGGAAATGTTACGTAATTCAAGCATATTGATAACTCCGATATATGGTATATACAGGGCTTTCCGGGCCCTTTTCAATGAACGGTTACTTAAGGTGGTTTCATACCTCTAACTTGATATTGTACCATAACCAAAGTATGAATTCCACAAAAAAATGACATATAAATCCCGCTTTATCTCTGCCCGCTTCCGGTTCTTTTCTTTTGTTAAACTCATCCAGTGCATAAGTGTGATTTTTAAAGTAAATTTTAGCTTTTTTATTAATAATTTATTTACAAGGACGATACACTTTCTTAAATTCCGCATGATATAGTAGAAAGTGTAAAAATATGTTCATGACTTTTGAACCGACACGGAGGATTATAGAATGGGCAGCAGGTCCACAAATAACAGCAACATGACAAGAAAGAAAACGATAGACACCGAATCCGTAAACCGCGTACTGCAGCAGGCCGACTCTCTCCTTCAGGTAGAAGATGTCTTTGCATCTCTCGGTGAATGGCAGGAAATGATGACCAAATACAATTGCGCCATCCGCGAAATCCGGACCAAGTTTGAGGTTTTAAACGACGAGCTTTCCATCAAAAGCAACCGCAACCCCATCCACGGTATCTATTCCCGTATCAAAAATCCCCGGAGCATCGTGGATAAACTGCACCGTAAAGGACTCGAATTAACCCTCGACAATGTACAGTCGGAAATCCATGATATTGCCGGAGTCCGTGTCATCTGCGACTTTGCGGACGATATTTATGAAATTGCCGACATGCTTTTAAAGCAGGATGACATCAAACTCGTAAACTACAAGGATTATATCCGCGCTCCCAAGCCCAACGGCTATCGCTCCTATCACATGATCGTGGAAACACCGGTTTTCTTCTCGGAAGGCAAGGAAATGATGAAGGTTGAAGTGCAGCTTCGCACCATTGCCATGGACTTCTGGGCAAGCCTTGAGCATGAGCTGAGATATAAAAAAGATCTGGATCAGAAAACTCTGAACCAGATCTCGGAAGATTTGTTAAACTGCGCCAACACCATTGCTGATGTTGACAATCAGATGATGGCTATCAAGGATCAGTTGTATCCGAAGTATCCGGAGCTGCCGGACACGGATGAGATATCTATCTAAAACCAACATTAAATCATTCATACCTTGTACTGCTGACTACATTTCCGTAGGCATCGTAGTCCGTTGAGCCGATTATGTTACCATTCTCGTCTCGATCAGTAACATGAACTGATTCAATGTTTCCATCTGCGTCATAATATGTCTGCTTATCGCCTTCGTATACCACCTTTGTGGTCAGATAAAATTCTCCGTTTGTATATCCGTAATACTCGAGAATGTTGCGATCTCCTTCCGAGTATCTGATATATCTCTGCTCAATTTCACCATCTGTACTGTATTGAGTTTCGATTGATTTCTCCCCCTCATACTCATAGGTTGAATATATCCGGAGGGTTCCGTCTTCATTATATTCCTCACTTCGCAGGTGACGTCCCTGATCATCATTTTTATAAACTATTTTACCAACCACCCCATCGTAAGAATACCATGTACTGATAGTTACGTTTTCCTCATCGGATACCAGATTTACATAGCCTTTCTGTGTTCCGTCTGCGCCGTATCCGGTAACAGACGTCTGGTTTCCGGTCTTATCATATGTATACTCCAGCCATCCGGTAATGGTTCCTTCCCCATCGTAAAATGTCTGCTTATAATACAATCCTCTGGAATCGTGGATATTGCCGCCCTCTATCATGTCAATCTGATCTTTCAGGCGCTGATCTCCGGTTTTTTCGTATCCCCTCTTTGCTGCTTCCAACGCCTTGTCAAAATCGCCGTTTCGGATATATGCTTCTACCAGGCCAAGATAAGCATCCACTGACATCTCATCAATTTCCAATGCCTTTTCATAGTTCTCGATTGCTTTATCGTATTCCCCGTCATTCAAGGCTTTCTCGGCAATCTGAATCAGTTCGTCACAGGAAAGTGTGGTAATGTCATAGTCCGTATCCGTTAAGAACTTATCGGACATGCCGGGGGTAGTTTTCTTCCCGCCTCCGATCCTGCCGGTTGCAAATAAAACGGCAAAAATCGCAATCACCAGAATGACAAGAACCGCAACCGCTACGATGACCGCTGTCAGCGGGCCTTTTTTCTTTTTTGTAACCACAATCTCAGTTTCCGGCTTTGTAGTTTCTTCCGTTTCCGGCTTTGTAGTTTCTTCCGTTTCCGGCTTTGTAGTTTCTTCCGTTTCCGGATTCTTTACTTCTTCACTCATTTTTCATCCTCCGGGAAAACATCCGTTAATCTTTCATAAGTACCTATCGTATATAAATATCCGGTATCCTCTTTCAGTGTCTTTTCATCGATGAGCTCATATTTATAATCATTCGCATCCATCATATCGTATATCAATCCCCTCGTTAAATCTCCAATCCAGATATCACGCATATACGGTAAGCCGTCCGGGTTCTTTAAATTACCGCTTTCGTCGTATCGGTATTCTCTGTAACCACAGTCAGCATCATCCACATGCCATTCAAATACGGCCCTTTCCACCGTAACCAGTCCGCTGTCCCAATAGGAGGTGTTCACAATTTCCTTTAAATTCCCGTTCTCATCATATTCGTAGCTATCGTTCCAAAACAGGCTTCCGTCTTCATAATAAACATTTTCCGAAACGAGAAAACCATTGCTGTTATACTCATAATCCCTCTTTTCATAGGGCGTTCCGTCCGGATTGTAATCGGTTCTTACTTCAAAATAATGGTCTCCTTTTTTCGAATACTCGGAAATCACATATCCACCCTCCGTTCCGTCCGGCTCATAGGTTGTTTCCTTAATCGGAAGCCACAGATTCGAGGGATCCACGCGATATCCCTGATTAAAGAACAAATCAAACAGATTTTCCCGCGCAGAAAGCTTTCTTTGATCGATGAGCATCTCCTGTTCTTTCTGATCATATTCTTCCTGCCTGGTTGTAAATAATCCTTCCTTTTCCCGAAGCGCAGCCGATTCAACATGTGTCAGACCTTCTCTGACGATATCCATACCCTTTGATGCATATTCCTCGGCCTGATGCAGATTCTCTTCTTCACAGTTTTCTGCCAGGGTTTCATAAATCCCTGCCAGCGCAAGATATGCTTCTTCATTGTTCGGATCGATTCGAAGCGCTTCTTCATATGCCAGAATTGCATTGTCGTAATCCAGCTCCGTAAGATATTTCTCACCCAGATCCAGCTGCTTTTTTAACGCTCTCTTAGGCGCACTGACCGTCAGTGCAATCACCACAATTACTGCCGACAGGACAACAAGAAGCGCAACCGCCGCTCCGACAATTACGGGAATGAGCCATTTTTTCTTCTTTTGTACTACCTGTGTAGTTTCTTCTGAATTGTTTTTTACTTCATTTGTTTCACTCATGGATCTGACCTGCTTTCCTGCTTTTATTCATATACTTCATAACGAATCAGGCTTCCGTCGGGATTATATTCCGCATAGCCGGTAATGACTCCTTCGCTGTTCCGCTGCTCTTCGTAATAATACTCCATATTTCCGTCTCCATCGTAACAGTATGTTCTGTCTCCTTCCGCGACCTGCTTGCTGTTCATAACGAATTGGTCCATCCCGGGATCATAGTGATAGTATTCCGTTACGTGTTTGTCTCCGTCCTGATAGTCAACATATCTGACTTCTATTGTTCCGTCCATACTGTACTGCGTCTGTATATTTTTTTCTCCCTCATATTCATAGAGGACATACCATCCGTCATTTTCGGTTTCTCCGCCGTAGTATGTCGTTTTTATTAACCTTTTGGATTCATCATATTCCGTAACCGATTTAAATACTTTCCCGCTATCCGAATAAGTACAATAGCTGACTTCCAGTAAAGGATTCGAGTGGTCACAATCCACATGGCCGGTCTGGTTACCGTTTGCATCATAGCTGGTAACTGACTTTTCCAGGCCGTTTTCATCATAAGTGAATTCCTGCCAGTACAAGATATGATTGTCTGCATCATACATGGTTTTTTTGCAGATCAGGCCTCTGGAATCGACAATGTTGCCGCTCTCAATCATGTCAATCTTTTCCTTCAGACGTTCATCGCCCGTTTTTTCAAAGCCCTTCTTTGCATATTCCAGAGCCTTGTCAAAATCGTTTTTACGGATATATACCTCTATCAGACCAAGGTATGCCTCAACGCTCATATCGTCCAGTTCCAGGGCTTTCTCATAGTTCTCGACTGCTTTATCGTAGTCGCCGTCATCCAGGGCTTTCTCGGCAATCTGAAGCAGTTCCTCGTACGAGAGAGTTGTAGTATCATAGGACGGGTCCGTTAAGTACTTATCGGACATGTTCTGCTTGTTTTTTCCGTTACCGATTTTACCGGTTGCAAACAGCACGGCAAGAACGGTTCCCGTAAGAACAATAACAAATACTACCGTTGCAATCACGGCTATGAGAGGGCCGTTTTTCTTTTTTGAAACCACATCCCCTTCCGGCTTCGTTGTTTCTTCCGTTTCCGGCTTCGTTGTTTCTTCTGTTTCCGGTTTCGTTGTTTCTTCTGTTCCCTTTAGTTCTTCGCTCATTTTCAGGTCCTTTCTTTATGTAAGTCTTTTGATTATTTTATCTATTCGTTAAGAGGTTTAAACGGAAGTCTCTCGAAAGTATACTTATCTTTTAAATGAAACAGTTCTTCCACACTAAGTGTTGCTCTGGTTGACTGGTCAACATTATAGGTGCCCAGATTGTTGTGATAAACATCTGCTCCCTCGAAGAAATAAAAGTCATCCCAGGTAAGCAGGGAACCGTCTTTGAACAATCGTGCAAATCCGACAGACCCGCTACTTGCGCTGCCGGATCCCTCGTGATAAAACAGCCCGTTTCCGATCCACATATATTGATTGCGTGTCCAACCGTCCAGAAAGAATACCACTTCTCCGCCGTTTGCTCCGTAATAATAAGAGTATCCTCCCCAGACAATATCATTTTGCTCATTCGTACCGGGATAACCATGTTCTCCGATTAACAGTTCCGGAATATCATCACCATTAATATCCATAATCACATAACCGATATTTTTGAGAATTTCTTCCTGATCCAGCCATCCGACTGCTTCCAGAATACCGCCGGGAACATATTGGTCAGCGAAATCGCCTGATCCGGTATTTTTAATAAATTTCAGATTCTGTTCAAGAACAGTTGCATAAATGCTTTCCCACTCTGTTTTTTCAATTTCTCCGCCTTTTTTGACAGGATCTTCGAAGAAATCGTTTTCGCTGACTTTGTAAACTGACCAGTAACCTTTCCCGTCTATGATTTTATATTCCATCAAAGCATAATTTGTTGAGCCATAATACATACCGTCTTCAAAATCATCCCAGTAAATATCAAAAATCACGCGATACTGCTTTCCATCGGTCTGCACTTCTTTGATTCTTGCTTCATTTCCTCCTCCGATTCCTCCAAGAGGCGAAATGTATTCTCCGTTAGAATAGTATAATGAGGATGTATAACCGCCTTCATTGGTGTGACTTAACTCGTTTTTAAAATCAGCAAGATCCTGATTACCGAAATTATAAATATTCGATAAAATCCAATCCAGTCCCGCACCGTCAAAATGTAAGTTATAGTCTTTGTCCTGATACGGTTCCTTAAGATAATCCGTATATTGTGAAAAGTCACAGAGGACATCACAGGCAAGCATAAACTGAACAAAATCATGAAGAATATCCGGATTATTACAGTCAAAGTTCTCTCCCCACCAGCCTATCGAGGAAAGAAAACCTATTAATTTCTCTTTCTCCGGAGCCTCGGAAATATCAATTACTTCAAATGTTCTTGCTTCCTCTTCGAATTCTTCTTTCTTCTTTTCGATTCTTTCCTTTTCATTCTTAATCACTTCCGAAGAGGTCTCGTTATAACCATCGGCCAGGACATCAATCGCCTCATCCAGGTTTTCGATTGCTTTATCCAAATCGTTCTGATTATGATAATTATCAGCCATCGTTTCATATACATGGCTTAATCCTAAATAAGCGGGTTCCGACTTCGGGTCAATCCTGATGGCTTCCCGGTAAGCAAGGATGGCATTTTCATAATCCAGATCGGAAAGATATTTTTCACCCAGATCCAGCTGCTTTTGAAGTTTCCGTTTCGGCGCGGTTACACTGATTACAGAAAAAATCACAACCGCTGCAACAATTGCTAAAATTACAGTTGCCGCGCCTACGATTATAACCGGGATTAACCATTTTTTCTTCTTTTTTACCGTTTCCTGGATCTCGTTCGTTTCGCTCATTTTCGGTTCCTTTCTTAAAAATATGCTATAATGTAGCCATGCTTGAATACATTGTTATCGCTACAATCATATTTGCATTTTATATTCTGAGTGCCTATGCCACGACGGATATTCTTCGTCTTTTAAAAGGCAGTACCGTTCCTGTATATGCACCGGATTGTTATTGTGATGCCTGCAAGAATAAAATAAGATTAATTGATCAGGTTCCCATTTTTGCCTATTTGTTCAATCGAGGAAAATGCCATTATTGTAAATGTAAAATTCCCCCGTATGATTTTCTGTTTGAAGTATTCTTTTTGATTGCGTTAACCGGAACAAACATGATTTTGCGTTTTAGTTATGTCGGTTTTATCGCAACCGTTGCGGAATATGAATTGACCAAGCTGATCTTTATACTAATAAAAGGGAAAAGAGAAGAGTCTTTTGGAAAAAATCTTCTAATTTCCCTTTTCACAAACGTCTTTGTTTTTCTTTTGGTCGGTGCTTTATATGTAATGTTAGCCATCGTTCGAGCAAGGCTCGTCTAACCTTTGGCATAAAGCATTCCGACGGTTATATTGTCTTTGTCTCCGCGGTCCATCATCAGACGAACCAGTTCGGCGCATTTCTCATTGGCTTTTCCCGCATTGTTGAATATTTTACGGTCAAAAGCAAGATCGTCCACTTTCAGATTATGGTAGAAGCCGTCACAGCATACCACAAACAAATCTTCCTTACGAATACTGCCATCCGCAACCGTATACCATACATCGGTATCCTTTCCCATGTAATTGTTCAGATACGTCTTCATACGACCGGATGCCATGCTGGATACGGTCGCATCCACGGTAAGCTGGCGAAGGAAGTCGGAACGCATCAGATATACCCTGCTGTCACCTACCTGAATAATGTAATAGTACTCACGAAGGACTATAAGCAATGACATTGTGGTGCCCATCTGCATGCCATGTGTGGTTTTATAATCGAAAACCCTCTCATTCGCCTCTTCCACGGCATCTTTCAGGTGGGAGACGATGATGTCCGCATCCACGGTATTCACATCGATCCAGGTTGCGATTTCATCAAAGGTTTCATTGATGCACTCGCAGACAATGCGCGACGCAATTTCGCCGTGCTCCAGTCCTCCGATGCCATCACAGACAGCCACAATTGCAAAGGCATTCTTCTTATTCTCAACCAGCCGGCACAGAATGGAATCCTGATTGACTTTCCGGGTATTTCCAACGTCCGAATAAAACCCCTGCAATAACTTCATAAAATGCTCCTACAGATTAACGCGGTATTTTACAGGCATTGATTCCGTAAAAGTAATCTCCGAACCACCGGTAAGCTCGTAAGGCTGATTCGGAACGAGCATGGTGCCGTTTAAGAACGTATGGTTTTTCGAACCCAGATCAATCAGAATAAATCTGCCGTTGTCTTTCTGGATTCTTGCATGTTTTCTTCCGATAAACTTAAACTCCGTCGGGAAAGCAATATCCGGCTGGATTTCGTCGCTGGATCTTCTTCCGATGGTGATATACTGTTTCGCGCTCTCTAAATCGATTCTGGCCGGTGCTCCGGCAATCGGTGCGGAAATCAGTGCAAGATGAGGCACTCCCTTACTTACCGCAAAATCATCCAATGTTGCCGTTACGCCGTCATCGGGAGTATAGATGGATTCCTGCTTCATCTCAAAAACAGGCTGTGAATAATCGTTTGCGGGAGCATAGCTTTGAGGTGCGGCCGCTGCGGGAGCGGGTGCACTCTGGGGAGCTACTGCATCCATAAAGGATAAATCGTCGTTTTTCTTCTTGCCGAAGAGACCGCCGCTCTTTTTCTCTTTCTTCTCTTTCTCCGGCTTTGGAGCCTTCTCGGGTTTTTCTTTCTTGTCCTTCTTCTTTCCGGAATTGTCACCGAATAACTGATCGATGATTTCATTGTTATTGACTACACCGGGTGCTCCGGGTGCAGGCGAAGGAGCCGATGCGGGCACGGGTGCCGGTGCAATCTTCTCCTCCTTGGGTTTGGAAGAACCAAAGAGAGAATGCTTCTCGGGCTTGGCAGGAGCAGGTGCCGGCGCAGGTGCGGGTGCAGGAGCTGCCACGGGAACGGGTGCTGCTGCCGGTGCAGGCGTTGCCGCAAAAACGGGTGCCGCTGCAGGCGCAGGTGCTGCTGCTGCGGGAGCAGGAGTTGCGGAAGGTCCGTTTGCCTGTTCACTTTGAAGAAGCTTGTATAAATCAATCAGTGTTACACCGTCTTTTGCAAAGAACTGGAACAGTTCCACCTGGAACCTGGAATCATCCGTGATTGTCATTTTGATGAATTCATTCTTGATGAATGCAAACATCTCGGCATCCGTATTTTTGTAGGATGCTTCCGGAACATAGATATAGGAAACCAGGTTACTGATCCGGTCAATGTACACATACTTCGGATCGATGCAGAAGCAGTGATAATCAAGGAACCATTCTTTGCCCTTAATCATGGGATTTAAAAGGTTCATGAACAGCTTGATAAAATCCTTCTTTGTGTAGGAGGAATCGATGTATTCAAGCGCAATCGTATTGATCAGCTTATATTTTAACTGCATTACACCGTTCACCTCGAGAAGCTGGAACGGAATTAAAAAGTTCGGGCAATCGCTGTTAATTGTCTTAACGGCGATTTCGTCAATCTGAACCGGCTCCGTCAAAGGAATGTTTAAATAGTTCGCCTCAAGTGAGCTTTGAATGGTAAAATTCTGTGTGTTCATACGCTTCTCTCCCCTATTGTCCGTAGTAGTTGAAAATAATCAGTCTTGCCATACCGTTTTCATAAATCTGTCCGACTCCGCCGTGGAACGGTGTCGCATTTTCAAATACTTCTTCCGAAATCGGAACATCTTTTCTGCTGATGTAAATCCAGTCATCGGAATAAGTCTTTACGGCTGCCACGTAATCCGAGAAGGAATATGCATCCGTGTATTTGTACTCGATGACGAGTTCACCCTTATCATTGATGAATCCCCATCTTCCTGCCTTGTCAGCCACTGCAATATATCCTTCCGACTCCGGAGCTTTCGCATCATCAAAAGTCTCGCCGGTGAGGTCTTCACCCATTGTGTTAACCAGGTGCCATCTGCCGCCGATTTTAATCATTCCCCTGTTATCACGGAAAACGGATCCGTAAGAATTGATCGCCACATCTTCGATTCCACCCTTAATCAAAGTTCCTTCGGTCAGGCTGTAAATACCCCACTCATTGCCGTTTTTCGCAACAATCACACCGTGCGATGATCTGGTAACCTCATCAAACTGTAAGTTTGTCAGAATCTGATTGTAGTCGTAATTGAAGATGCCGTACTTTCCGTCTTTCTTAGCCTGGAAATAACTTGCAAACGAATAGGCCAGTCCCTGAATTCTGGTATTGTTCGGATTGTCATCCAAACCGTACTTATCTCCTGCGACATTAATGGCAAAATACTTACCGTCTTTGGCAACCGCAGCGATTCCGTCAGCGGAAAAAGCGGTCGCTTCGTCAAACTGCGGCTGTACAATGACACCGCCGTCGCGGCTGATGTATCCCCATTTTTCTCCGTCAAACGCCGGCATGATGGTGTTATCGGCTGTCGGAGCAATATAAGCAAACTTCGTGGAACGGGTTTTGTATGTATAACGATACTGCTCATAAAGATTCATCAGTTCCTCGTCCCCTGTCTGGTCGATTCCCTTGTGAATCAGTGCAAATGCCTTGGACATGCTGAAAGAGCTGACATAGAAGTTAAACGTATTCTTATAATCTTCCACCGACGCGGTATTGTTTTCCGCTCTGGCTTCCACAAGTTTTGCGTATTTTGCATAATCACCGTGCAGATAATATGCCTTCATAAGACGGGTTTCCAAATCAAAATCGCGGGTATCCGTGGTTTTGATTTTAGCCGCCTCTTCGTAAACCGGAATTGCACGGACATAGAGTTCCCTGCTCATAAAATTGTCCGCCTGCGCGATAAGCTTGTCCTGTTTCTTAATCTCATCCATACGGGTTACAGCCTTCAGAGCCAGCACCCATCCGATTAAAAGGACAAAAACCAGTGCAAAAATGACGATGATTTTTTTCTTTCCCATACCAACCTCTCAATTCTTTCAAAGTATTATGTATGTTATCAGGCATCCCAGATACAGAAACGGAATCATTGGAACACCGCTTTTAAACGTTAATTTCTTCAGTGCAATCATGACTAACGAGAAGATGCAGCAAAGAATACTTCCGTAGAAGATTCCTCCGAACATTCTCGACGATGTCATGTAAAGGCCGAGAATAAAAGCGAATTTCACGTCTCCCGCACCGAGTTTCTTCTTGGTAAGAAGATACACCAGAAGGAAGATTACTCCGGCAATGACTCCGCCGATCAATGACCTTCCGAGTAATGCCACACCCTGTTCGGTATGAAGAAGGATTCCGATGCTGATTAACAGCATCCAGATACCGAGTGCAATCAGGATAATGCGGTTCGGAACGATTTTCTTCTTGATATCACATACCGTAAGCGTTGCCATAACAACGAGAAATACGGATGTTAAAATCTTCATTTCCAGCATCATGGCCGGATACCGAAGATATGTAATGACTCCTGTCAGGAGAAAAGTTACGATTGCATCAATAATAACGACCTTATCGCTTACTATTTTCTTTTTTTTCTTTAATTCCAGAACAACGGCACTATCCAGATACGTAATCAGAAGATAGAACGCCAGAGTTACAATCAGCGCATTCGCCACTGACATGGCTAACCATATGAAATCCATTTGCTTCTTTCAATCACCTTTGTCTATTTAAACTTTACGAAATCTATCGTTTTTTCGTCGTATTTGTAGTCCCCTATAATAACATCCATACCGGTTCTCTCTATGTAAAGTTCCGCCCCGTTGCTACCGGTAAACTTTACGCAGGGAATTCCCCGGTAATAGTAAAGATACTTGCTGTAATCTCCGGTTTCAACCATTTCGCGCATGGGTTCGCTGGCCGAAAGATCATAGAAATCCGTATTTGTATCCGGCAAATCCGCATGTTTCAGCTGGGTATTTTTGGATAAATCCACAGGATCCGTCAGAGGATTGCTGAACGGGTTTACCCAGCTTAAATTCTGGAAATGCTCTATTCCCTTAAAACTGCTGTAGTTTTTCTGATGTACCATCAGTTTATTTACATTCTCTGTTTCGTCTTTGCTTAAAAATCCGTCATTGTTTTTATCATAACTCATTGCAAGACTGCGGAAGTTTTTATCCGGGAAATGCTTTTCGTCAAGAGCCACACCTCTGGGATCTTCTTCCTCTTTCTTTTCTTCTTTCTTATCTTCCTTTTTGGAATCCTCTTTAACGCTCTTGCCCGTCAGATATGCACTGTGCTTTGATACCCCGTTGTCTCCTACCCACGCGGAAACGCATACGCGCTGAACCATATGGATATTCGGATCCGACAGAATCAGTCCGAGGAATCCGACATGAATATCATATTCCACAACAAGGTCTATCGTCCGGTAGTCCTCGTCACAGAACATGGTGGAACCGGAAAAATCAAGTCCCTTGTAGCCGTCCTTTACTCCGAATCCCCTTAAGAACTGGTCTCCGGAAAGGTCGCCCTGTCTTAAGTATTTCTCTGTCAGAGCCTGTGCAGCCAGCTTCGCTCCGAGACTCTTTACGTAATAGGATGCACCGTTAACAGCCATGTAAATAATACCGACAACGGAACCGCTGGGATCTTCAAACAGTCCCTGAATTTTCTCCGCGGATGCTTTTCCGGAATCATAGGCGGCACCGCCTGCCTCCTTCACCGCATTGGCATTCTGTTCCATCTTTGCGATGTAATCCGTATCCAGCGTCACCGTTTTTGCATCCTTAATGGCACTTCCGGAGGTTTCGTATAAACCGGAAATTTTATTCATGGTATCCGTAACCTGTGTTACGGTATCATCCACGTTCTCGGCATATTCTCCCATGTCTTTTTCCATGGTTTTCTCTGCATTTCTGGCGCCCAGTGCCTCGTAAAGGTACGTATATGCAGCGATTTCATGTGCGGCCGAATTGATGGCAAACTGAACCTTGTTATGCACGATAAAGATATTGGTAAAATAGATTACCCCCGCAACCACCACAAGGAACACCGTAAAGGAAATAACAACCTCTATGGTTACCATACCGCTTCGGTTTTTGCCGTCATTATGTTCTGTATGAAATTGGGAATTGCGATCCAATGTCATGAATTAATAACCTCTTATCACGTCAAACTGATATGTTGTCTTCTCAAATTCTTCCAGATCTTCGTAAGTTGCTCCGCCCGAGTTCTTCGCGCCGAGGAATGCCTTGGCAAAGCCTCTGGGAATCAGGGCAAAATCCATCTGAACGCTGCAGGTGGACTTCACTGCGGTATGGGCATTTTTCATTTTAAATGCCGCATTTGCGTAATCATCTTTTAAGTTCTTGTCTTCCCCGACCTCTTCAATGACAGCGTTCATATTGAGCTCTATCAGATTCTGAGTTCGGGCAAAGACTTTTTCGGACGATGTCATAAAGATCAGCATGATCATCAGGTACTGCTCATAAGTGAATCCGAAACCGTCATCACTGGCTTCGACATCACCGATTGGCAGGAAGCTTGCCAGCATTTCCAGCGAATCCAGTTCATCTACTTTGGATTTATACAAGATTACCTTGTCACCTTTCATTAATTTCTGCCATTCCGCATAGGTTTCCAATGCAGCGAATCCGAATCGGAGGGCAATCTCAAGAATGATTGCAAGGGCCGGACCGACAATCGGAATTGCATTTACCGCTTTACTGATGGCCTGAATTGCAGCATCGACTTCGGTTATGGAATAGGAACTGCAGAAATTCATAATCATACGGAAACCGCAAATTAAGTTTCTGCAATAATTCATGTTCGACTTGGCACTCTTGGAACCGTTGATTACGTATTCCAGTTCCGCGCCGTACATGTAATTAATGGACTTGCATTTTTCGTATCCGGTTAAGGAAACGGTGGAAGTACCGGTTGCATTGTCCAGAACCTTTTCTCCGAAGCTTCCGTCGGCATCTTTGTTCTTTTCTTTATTCTCCTTGCGAACCTGCGTTACACGGCTTGAGAACATACCGAAGTCATATTCCACGCAGTATAACTTTAACAGTGCTTCGTTGCCGGCATTGCCCCAGCCGCCGTTGGAAATCAGGTCGCCGACCTTGCTCATCATATCCTTTAAGGAGGAAGAGCTGCCGCCCGTATTGCCGCCGAAATCATAGGAATCCGGAATGTTTCTGACTCCCTTGGAAGCCTGTTCCTCTTTCTTCTCTTCCTCATCCAGACCTTTATCGGCCTCATCCACTTTGGAGTTTCCTTTTTCCTTATTCTCCTCCGCTTCTTTCTTTACCTCTGCGGTGTCACCCTTGTAATCAAATCCCTGACCGAGTCTTGTATACAGTTCCTTGTAGGACGCAACCGTCATGAAAGACTTGAAATTAGGTGCCGCGATGGCATCTCGTTTTGCAATCTCATCGGCATATTCTTTGATTTTATCAATTTCGCCGGGATCGGTATCATAGTCTGCTTTACCGTCTTTAATTAAATCATCCAGTGCTTCGAATGCGCTCTTCTCACAATCAACACGCTGACGGTATCTGTCATTCTCCGCCTTGTTGGGCTGAATATAATCGGACATTTCCTGAATGGTGCTGATCACCTGATCGGAAAGGAGTTCATCCATACTGTCCACATCGGCCCCGATTTTGGTACGAAGTGCTTCCGAAACCTTGTATTCTCCTTTATCGTCCTTTTCATTCAGTGCATTCTGCAGTTCATTCTTGGCAGCGATTACATCTTTTGCCTGTGCTTTGATTTTTGCGGCAAGTGTATCAACATCGCTTACAAGACCGTTGTAATTCTGCATGTTTACATGATGATCGTCGCCTGCCTTCTTTTCCTGGCTGGCCCAGATTGCATCGTCAATCTTGTAATCCTTATTGTCTTTATCGATATACTCCTCGTATTCTGCCTTATAGGAGTCTTTATAATCGCCTTTGTTATCCAGAAAGTCGTTGACTTCTTTTTTGTTTTCGTCGAAGCGATCCGCGATATCGCATAAGTGTGATTCTTCGGCCGACAGGGTTTCTCCCTTGCTCTTCTTTTCCTGAGCTGCCTTAATGGCATCCGCGTTGTCGGGATCAAGATATTCCGCATACTCGATGTAGGGGGTACCGTGGATAAAGAAATCATAGTTATCCACGACTTCTCCGTGAAGAAGCGCGTAATCTTTGCGGTAAAGTTCATACTGCTCTTCAATCAGGTACAGGTCGTTGTAATAATCTTTCAGAAGATCTAAGTATTCCTGAAGTTCTTCCACGAAATCCTGCTGTTTGTCGATGACCTTCATGTCACCTTCATGGGACTGCACTTCTTTCTGCATGTCCATCAGACCTCCGCCGACTTCTCCGTCTGCGGTAATATCACCGGCCATCAGCAGCTGCTGGGCGATACGGAAGCGCATAAAATCACCGAGCTGAGTGGCAAAAACTTCATCATCGTTTAAGTCCGCCCCCTCGACAAACTCGTAGGACATATTGACATCCGCGGCACTGTAAGGCATGAAGCCGTCATAGGAAGTCGTACCGAGAATTGCCTGCAGATACTTGTAACTGATGGTATTGTCATTCGGACGGAAGGAACTTGCAGAATAATTCTTTAACGTATCGAGTGCCTCAAGTGCCTCTTTGTCCTGCGTAACGGAAAAGAATCCGTATAACTCTCGAAGCAGATCGTCATACTCGGTCAGTATGTCTTCGCCGTAGTTGTCCGCAGTCATAAGCGCAATATTGCTGTACAGCTTCACTCTGGCAAGGTCACCTAAGAATGCCGTAAAGAATATGGTCGGAATCATTATCATCGTAACGAAAACCGTTACCGATCCTTTTCCTCTGTTTGCAAAAAACTTTAACATGGATTACTCCCTCAACTGATACCAAAAGTGTCTTTAAACTTGTCGTAAACCTTCACGGCATCATCAACCAGTTCCTTGGCTTTCTTGCCGATTTCGGTATTTTCAATAATGTCTATTACCAAATCCGTATTTCGGATAAAATCGTCACCGTCATGAATTACCACGATACCCGTCACATCAATATCCATTTTATTGTCAACACCGATCATTCCGAGGTTGATTGCTGGTGTAATGGTTTGTGACACGTCTACTTTTAAGGCCTGATAGACAACATAGTTGGTGGTTTCCACATTTACCACGATATTGTCTCCTCCGGGTGCCTCAAAGAACATATGACTGCACATGGTTTTAAAGAGATTTTCAAATCCGCTTCCCGGTTTGCTCATCGTAAAGAAACGATAAGGATTTTTATACTTGGAAGCATCGTATTTGTTGACGGACCCGGCGATATCTTTCCCGTCGCTCTGGGAATATGTGGGTTCATCCGCCACTCCGACAAAGGTATCGGAATAGGTGTTTTTGTAATAAATCAGTGTGTTCTGCAGATTAGCCTGCAGATTTGCTTTCTGACAGACATAAATGGCGGCAAAGTACATCGCTATTATCATGACAGTACAAAAAGGCAATAGAATAGTGGCTTCTACTATTGCATCTCCCTTTCTGTTTTTCATAAAATTCTTCATAACTTCACCGCCATTTCTAAGCTGTCAATTAACATTAATAAGTGTTCTGAACTGCGTTAGGATCGAGATTTGCCTTACCTCTGATCTGATCCCACAAATCATTAAAGAATCCGGATAAGATTCCCCAAAGAGCTGCTGCAAGCAGAACTACAATCAGAATCAGGATAACGGTAGCAACGATGTTGGAAACACCTTCTTCCTCGTTCTTGAAGTCAGAGAAAAACTTTTTCATTTTGAATTTGGTATCCAGATAAAGGTTGTCTAAATAATTCATACTCTCCTCCTTTTTGTTGGTTGTTTATCTTTGCACGGTGTCAGAAAAAGCTGAAGCCACTTACCACCGGTACAATCACGAGTAACAGGATTCCGCCGAACATAAGCAGGGTCGGAACCAAAAGTTTGGACTGGATTTTTTCGCCCATACGTTTTGCGCTGTGCTTTCTTTCCATCCAGCATTCGTCATTCAGTCTTCGGAAGAGGGATACGATTTCCGAATTACCCTTCGCAGTGTTCTGAATGATGGCGGTTGCCAGTTTATTGGCATAGTTGTTATTGCACTTAACCATGAACTTGGAATATGCCTCCGCCGGGGCAATATTGTTGTTAAGATCCAAAAGTACACGGCTCATTTCATCGTATAATACTCCGTCGCCGTTTTCCGCAACCAGTTTCCACGCCTGGCTTACTTCCATACCGGAAACGGTAAGAAGCGTAAGCTCGGATGCTACCTGAGGGAACTGATTCTCGATTTCTTCTTTTCTCTCGTTGATAATGGAGTTTAAGTTATCCAAAGGCAGGTAACCGATGATGGCAAACAGTGCAAATGCTCCGACGGCAAAAATCGCACTCTTGATTCCGAAGTTAAGGCTTAAGAATACTCCCAGAAGGGCAATTCCGACTACCGCACCGAGAACGATACTTCCGATCAGGTTTGCCAGAACAAAGTAGGAATAATTGATGGCTTCCTTTTTCTCTTTGAACTGTACGCACTGTCCGTTTAACTTCTTTACAAAGTCGTTGGATGCATCCCATCTCATTAACTGAATAAACCGGTAACCGGCAACAGGAATTAAGTCTCCGAGTCCGGGTTTGCCTTTTTCGTAACGTTCAAGGGCTTTCTTGTTCTCATCGAGCTTGGCCTTTAACTTCTTTCCCTTTTTAATCATTGCCTTATCTTTCAGCTCGTTTCTCTTCTGCATTCTGGCAACCAGCTTGTTTAAACTGATTGTGGTCATTTTAATATTTTCCGCTGCCGTCTCTTTTCTGCAGGTAACGATGGCTTCCGTGATAGCGGGGCCGGCCGTCATGATAAGATAAGCGTAAATCAGAAATAAAATTGTCGCGATAAAGATAATTGCTATTTCCATGCTTCTTCCTCTTCTTCTATGCTTCGATATCCGTGGTCTTAACCATAATCAGGAACGAAATAACGAATATGATAAGAGCAACCGTTGCTGCCAGGTGTCCGGGAATCCAGGTGGTAAACAGAGAATCCATAAATCCCTTTCCCATAACGGACATGGCACCGACCACCAGAATCGGCATAAACAGCATTGTCATGGTTTCGGTTTTTGCTCCGGTGATAACCGTCTCGATTTCCATCTCGGTTTCAATCTTCTGACCGATAATCTCTTCGGTCTGACAAACCACGTCACCGAAACGGTCGTTCTTTCCGTCGATGGCTTTGAAGATGGTTGCAAAGTTACGGATATCTTCGAGTTCGCTGCGCTCGGCAAAGCTGTCGAAAAGATCTTTTAACTGCACGCCGCCCCTTTCGTACTGAAGAATAATATTCTCCACCTCGCGAACAATATCCGAATCATCCGGATAAGTCATCTTCAGATCCTCGAGCGCGGATTTGATGGCTTTGATTTCCACGTTGCCGGCTCTTGCCGCAACACTCATGGATGCCAGGAAATCCTTAAACTGGATTCGAAGAGCTTTCTGTCTTTTTCGAATGGTGGATTTGGCATAGATGCGTTCCATGGGAATGGCCATCAGGAAACCTACGATGAGGGAAAGCCATACCACATGATAAAATACAAAACTCATCAATGACAAAAGAACACCGAATATGACGTATGCCAGCAGATGCTGCGCCGTGGTCATATTACATTTGTAGTAGATTGGGAGTTTGTCTTTCATTTGGGATCCTCCAGGAATTCATAAATTCCGCTTGCTTCAAATTTATAAGTATGAATCATCGGATTACTTGTTCTTTTTAAGGAACCGACTACCTTACTGCTTTTAACGGTTAAGTCTTCTTCAAACTTGTATAACGGATTTAAAATGATTTTTCCGTTCTCCATTCCGACCACTTCGGTAACTTCGAGTGTCTTTCTGGACTTGTCTCTCATTCTTCCCAGGTGAACGATGATGTCCACGGCTGATGCAATCTGCTGACGGATGGCTTCCAGGGGAAGTCCCTCGGCACCCTGCAGTACCATGGTTTCCAGACGGCTTAACATATCCTGTGCGGAGTTGGCATGGCCGGTGGAAATACTTCCGTCATGACCGGTGTTCATTGCCTGCAGCATGTCCAGCGCCTCCGCACCACGGACTTCGCCGACAACAATTCGCTCGGGTCTCATACGAAGCGAACTCTTAATCAGGTCTCTCATGGAGATGCCGCCGACACCGGTGGAGTTTGCATTTCTGGTCTCGAGTCTTACAAGGTTCGGTACATTACGGATCTGCAACTCGGCCGAGTCCTCGATGGTAATAACACGTTCATCGGACGGAATATAGTTCGATAACGCATTTAAGAACGTTGTTTTACCGGAACCGGTACCGCCGCTGATAAAGATGTTGTACTTTGCACGAACCAGTTTTTCCAGAAACTCCGCAACTTCCGGCGTAATGGAACCGTAGTTGATCAGTTTCTGAATCGTCATACCTTCTTCCGGGAAACGACGAATGGTAACGATGGGGCCGTTTAATGCAATCGGGTCGAGTACGACGTTAACACGGGAGCCGTCCGCAAGACGGGTATCCACGATTGGGTTCGATTCGTTAACGGAACGTCCCATGTCCTGTACGAATTTTACAATGATGTTGCGAAGTCTCTCCTGACTTTCGAATTTGTCGGGAAGCTTCGTTAACTTACCGTCACGCTCCACGAAAATACTGTCATATCCGTTGATCATGACTTCGGTGATGGACTTGTCTGCAATAATCTGGCCTAAAATACCGAGGCCGCGAATGGATTCAAATACGGCACTGGAAAGCTGGTTGCGAACCTTGAAAGAAATGGATGTGTAATATGCCGCCACTTCCGGTTCGGATACTCTTGCCTGCTGCATTCTGACTTCGAGCATCTGCGCGATACGGTCTCTTAAGTCATCATCCGACATTTCGGAATATGCGGGATCGCTGAAAACCAGGTCTCTGATTTTACCGGTTTCTTCTGTGAAAAATTCTCGTTCTGCCATCGCTTCCTCCCTTACTTAACCAGCTGAAGCGCAAAATTCATAACCGACTGATTTGCAAGCCACTCGATGAATCCTGCGGATTCGGGGTTCTGGCTGGCATTGATCATTCCGATTACGGGAATCTCGCTGTTTACGCCGCTGCCGCTTCCCATATGGAAGTTCACAACACGAACCATCTTGTCGATGCAGGAATTCACGATGTGAGCCTGCGCCAAAAACAGTTCGAGTTTGCCGTTGGCAATTGTGGTATTGCGTTCTACCAAAACAATGGATTCCACGAGGTCAAAGATTCTCAGTTCGTCCGCCTTCATGGAGGAACCCATATCCACTACGATGACATCAAAAAGTTTGGTGTTCTCGATGATTTCGATAATTTTAGATCTCTCTTCTCCGGTCAGTTCATAGATGTCGTTCGGGGAATCAAAATGCTTTAAGTAGAATAAGTTTTCCCCTTTCTGCTGCAGAAGACCCTGGATTTTAATGGAGTAATCCACGTTGGAATACATGGCCGCCGCAATTTCGGACATTCCCTTGTCATTATTGGAAGGAAGCACACAGCCGTCCGAAGGAGCATCCTCGAAGCTTAAGAAGAAGGTCTTCTTTCCTTCGGCAGCAAGTTTTAAAGCCGTTGCGAGTGCAAGGGTGGTCTTTCCGGAACCGCCCACGGGAGAATAGAAAGCGATTGCCTGTGTCTTGTTTCCGCCGATTACAACGCCCTTATTCTTTGCGTACTCGGAGTATTCATACATGATCTGCTGATACATGTTTCCGATTCTCTGATATTTATTTACTTTCTTGAAGCTGATAAGAGATTCCGGCACTTCCTCCTCCGCATCATAAAGCATGATGGCCAGAGTTTCCTTGCTTAAAGTAACCTGTCCTTCGTAGATGGAGCTTCCGAAAAGCAAAATGTCAATCTTCTTCGAACGCAGTGCATTCTCCAGCGCCGCCTTGTCCGAATAGATGGAAATAGCAAGGTCCTTGTATTCCGCAAGTACCATTTCCAGTCTCTGTAAATACTCCATGTTCGTATCCGCAAGTACAATTCTGATCATAGTCTCTCCCCGCCTTCACTATAATGTTTACTGTTGCCTATTGATTGTCGTAAGATTCGTATATCTTTCGAATCATTTTCTTTTTGCTGCTTTTAAAAACAATCGTTGCCACAATCTCGCCAATCACCGATAAAGAAGCAACGGCGATTCCGATATAAAAAATCATCTGTCCGGTCATTTCATCACTCCTTTATAACCAGTGGGTATCTTTCAAAACCTGCAAATCATCCCTTAAAAGGTCCATCTCGGGATCCTGCTTGTCTCCTGCCTGTTCTTTAAACAGCCGTTCCGCTTCTTCATAAAACTCTTTGAATTTGGAGAAGTCGCGTTCTTTTTCACTTTTGGCTTTCTGGACTTCCAGTTCCAGGAAAGCTTTCCTCTTATAGACGTTGTAATTGTCCTGATAGCGTTCTTCCATCAGACCGATATACTTTGCGGCATCGTCATACCTTCCGGTATTGGTACAAAGAATTACAATGTTGTTGTAGGTGCTGTAGGAAGCCCATCCGCTTTCAATCATTTCGGCAAGCGAACCGATTGCGCCTTCCGAATACTTCTCTTCCTCGGTCAGACTGTAGGCCTGAATATAGGTCTCCGCAAGCAGTCCCATCAGATAACCCTTGTATTCGATCCCGACATCGGAAAGACCGCTGTTTAAAAATTCAATTCCCTTATCAAGATCTTCCTGCCCGCCGCCTGCCGTAAGAGCTTTGCCGCAGGTGATGTAAGCACACATTTTACGGTAATCGTCGTCGGTTAAACGGATACAGTCACGTAAGTATTTCTCCGCTTCGTCGTAATTGCCTTTGGCAAATTCGATTTCTCCGCGGGTCAGATAAAGATGTGCATCGGCAATGCCGTATTCCTCTGCCTTTGCGGCCGCATCGGCCGCTCCGGAAAGATCGCCCGTTTTTGCAAGAGCGATTGCATAATCGCCGTTGATATCGGGATTCTTGGTATCGTATTTCAGGGCATTTCTAAAATCATCCGCTGCTTCTTTGTATTCATCCAGCGCATAATGCGCGTTCCCGCTTACGTAATAAAGTCCGGCTACCCTCTCGGTTTCATACACCGATGAATTCTGCAAAGCCTCATCCACGTATGCCACGGTATCCTCATATGCTTTGCGTTTGTAAAGGAAGAATGCTTTCTGTTCGTAAGCATCGATTGCGTCCGGTTTCAGTCCGACGGCATTCTGATAAATCTCCTCGAAGCCTTCCTCGCTGCCTGCCGGATCATATGACGCCATCTGCTCGATGTAAGAGGCATAGAGCGCTTCCTTCTCTTCCTGCTTTTTCTGAAGGCCTAAAGAAATGAGGCCTGCTCCGGCAACGATACCGAAAAGAAGAACAATCCGGACGATGCTCTGGCGGATCACCATGCTGCGGTATGCTTTCTCTTTCTGGTGAATGCTGTTTAAAGCTTTCAGCATTTCACCCGCGGAAACGAACCGGTTGCGAGGATTCTCCTGCAGGGCTTTGTTTAAGATGTATAAATACCCTTCACTTGTGCCTGCTTTTAATACCTTCTTATCCGCTTTGTCCAGTCTTGTTCCGGTATACAGATGAAACAGGGTTGCGCCGATACTGTATACATCGGAACGTTTGTCGATCGGGATTTTCGGAAGTTCGGAAAAATCGTTTGTCCCGCCGTGAACCTCGCCTTTAAGAGATGAGGGCTGTCCTGCCGGAGTGCCTGTGCCCAAAACTTCGGTGGCATCCGAATCATAGGAGGATGCGCTTCCTATAACTTCCGTGGCATCCGAATCGGTGACCGCGCTGCCTAAAACTTCCGTGGCATCCGGGTCTGCAGAATTACCTCCTAGAACCTCGGTCTCGTCGGAGACACCGGCCGAAAGCACTTCCGTTTCGTCCGAACCCGGATTGCCCGAGCCGGTCTGCACGTTTGCAGCCGTCGCAGCCGTTCCTCTTTTTTTCTTTAATTCCTCTACGATTCTGTAGAAGGCTTCTTCCTGTTCGGGAGCGCTGTATCCCTTCGTGAAGCCTGTGGTATATGCGGTACTTCCTTCGGAAATACCGGAGATGTTAAAGTCAATCAGGCAGATATCATCATCCGGTTTCAGCATGATGTTGTCCGGTTTGATATCGCCGTGGATTACGGGAATGTCGCGGGAATGCAGGTATTCAACTGCCTCGCAAAGCTGCTTGCCGTATTTGATTACCTGACTTTCCTTGAATTTTACACCCCTGTCAAGAAGCGACTGAAAGGATTCTCCCTCGATATAGTCCATGACGGTATAACTTACCCCGTCAATGGTAAAATAATCCAATACTGCGGGAATGTAGGAATGACGAAGATTCTTTAATACATCTACTTCGTTTCTGCGTTCCTCTTCCCTTACGGAATCATGAATTTGTTTAATGACTACCTCTTTTTGAAGACGCTTGTGAAGCGCCTTGTAGACCGTTCCGCCACCGCCTTTGCCGATGGTTTTCTGAATCTCGTATATGTCAAGAGGCGAGTTGTTTTCTGCCATGCATCATTCTCCGGTCAGTCAGTATTTTTAGTAAGAAACAAAATAATCGTTTTCCGTGCATCCGGAAATATGAATCCGGTCGTTAAGATTGTATCCGCTCGGCAAATCAAAGGACCAGTTTAACGTGTCTCCTTCAATATAAGGGCTTAACGTGCAAAGCCAGTTTCCGTTTACGGTAAGATACGACTGGAACTTCGAGTTCGCAGGATCAACCGTGGTATCGTACGGATCATCTGTTGCGTATGCCGGCGCAAGTCTGTATACACATGTGTACTCAAGGACTCCGTCCGAAAAGCTGACGGTTGCCAGCTGTACCGCATCCGGTCTATCGCTTATCCAGCCGCCCCGGTTTTTGAACTCGTTTATCTGTTCAATCAGATATTGCATATTAACCGTTAAGGCAACATGATTTCCGTCTACTTTATATGAAACCCGATGTCTTTCAACCTCTACGGAACCGTAGTAACTGTCTCCTGCAGGCTGCTGCTCCACGGGTTCAGACTTCTTTTCTTCCTGTTTCGGCTTCTCCTGTTTCGGCTGTTCCTGCTTCGGTTTCTCTTCCTTCGGCTTTTCTTCTTTCGGCTTCTCTTCCTCAGGCTCTGTCGGCTTTACTTCTTCCTTCGGCTTGTTCTTCTCTTCCTCGGCCTTCTTTCGGGCTTCTTCTTCAGCCTTTAATCTGGCCTCCTCTTCTTCCGCAAGCTGCTTAATCAGTCGGTTGATGCGGTCAATTTCGGTAGTAAACTTGTCGCGATGCTTCTTAATCTTTGTGGAGTTTGTACGTTTAACGCCTTCCTCCATCTTGTCTTTTCCGGTATTCAGATATTCCAGTGTTTTGTCATAATCCGGCACTGCTTCGGCCTTCGCCGCCAGCGCGAAATAAATATCGCCGATTTTTAAATATGCTTCCTCGTTGTTCGGGTCCATCTCAAGAACCTTCTCATATGCAAGAAGAGCATTTTCATAATCCAGTTCCGTCAGATATTTATCGCCTGCCTTGAGCTGGTTTTTGATATCGTTCGCCGCTTTAAAACGCATAAAAGCAAAAATGCCTACGATTGCGAGCACTGCAACAGCTACCGCAATTCCTGCGATAATGGGAACTTTGGCTTTCTTTTTTACAACCTGCTGCTCCCCCTCCGTTTTCGTGGCTTTCTGTTCTTTCTTGGGCTCCTCTTTTACGGGCTGTTCGGGAACTTTGGCAGCCTCCGGCATCTTCGGCGCCTGTTTCGTCTGAGGTTTCTGGGGAGTATTCGCCTGCTGCGTCGTATTCGGTTTTTGATTCTCGTTTTCTGCCATTTTTATATCTCCGTATCATAAAGCAAAAAAACCCAGCGAGATAAATATATTCCCGTTGAGTTTTTTAAAACAGTTTTATCTTCATAATGCACCCTTTTACACTTATTTTTCCCCAAGTATTATTTTAGCAAAACAATCCTGATTTTGTCAATGAAACAGGAACGTTTCACGCCCGATTCCGGGGAATTTTGGTGCATTTTTATAGGTTGACTCAGTCGGTCGATAGCTCGTAGATGTAAAATCCCAGAACCACCAGACTCAGTGCGTACAATCCGTAACCCAGATAGGACGGAACATAACGGGCTGCCTGATAAGGGCCACCCATGTTTTTGACGATTCCCGCGCAGTACACGAGAATGGGTGCAAGGATTTTTAAAAGATCCAAAGCAAGTCCCAGGCCGCGCAGAAGCTTATGCTTCGGGATGAGGATTAACAGAATCTCCACCGCCGTCAGGGCCACGAAAAATTTAGGCAGATAACTCATGGTCCCGCCTCCTGCCAGGTCGAAACTTTCCGTTCCGACCACGGCAATCTGTCTTAAGCAGGGGCCAAATGAAATACCTGCCTGTATAATCAAAAGAATAATAAATATGATTTTCCCCTTTAAACCCTCTTTCAAGAAATGTACCTTTCTATGAAAAAAACTTTCTTATCGTAACGCCGTTCATCATTAGGGAGGTGAGCCTGCACCTTCATCTCCGCCAGGAGTATCTCCGCTTGGAGTATCTCCGCCAGGAGTATCTCCGCTTGGAGTATCTCCACTTGGAGTATCTCCGCTTGGAGTATCTCCACTTGGGGTATCTCCACTTGGGGTATCTCCACTTGGAGTATCTCCGCTTGGAGTTTCTCCGCTTGGAGTATCTCCGCTTGGAGTTTCTCCGCCCGGATTATTGTTTCCGCCCGGATTATTGTTTCCTCCCGGATTATTGTTTCCTCCCGGATTATTGTTTCCGCCCGGATTATTGTTTCCTCCCGGATTATTGTTTCCGCCGCCGCTCGGCTGCTGGCCTTGCTCAGGGGTCTTCTCGGTAGTCTTCTCAGTGGTTTTCTCGGACTTCTTTTCCTCTTCTTTCTTCTTGGCTTCTTCTTCCTTCTTCTTTGCCTCTTCTTCCTTCTTCTTCTTTTCTTCGTCTTTCTTCTTCTTTTCTTCCTGTTTCTGCTTTCTTTCCTCTTCCTTCTGTTCCCACTCCTGTCTTACTTTTTCTTCTTCCTCGAGCTTCTTCTTTTCCTCTTCTTCTTTTAACCTTTGTTCTTCAAGCTCTTCTTCGTCAGGTTCGGGTTCTCTTCCGAGGAGTTCGTTATCACGATTGGTAATTTCAATCATTTTATCCAGACGTTCACGGATTGTCTTGGACTGAATCAGTTCCAGACCGTCACGCATTCTGGCCTTGCCTTTGGTAAGGCAGTCAATTGCGCCTTCCAAGTCTTCGGCGGCCTCGAGGCTTTCCCCCTTAGCAATATAAGCATCGCCGAGAGCAACATAGGCCTCTTCGCTCTTTCTTTTTATGGCAATGGCTTCTTCACAGGCATTGATTGCGTAATCATAATCCTGCTCTGCCATACTCTTCGATGCGGTTTCGAGTTTCTTCTTTACATCCGAATTTGCTTTCAGAACTCGGAACGTAATAAAACCGGCAAGTCCCAGAACGACTGCTGCGACCGCGATGATTACGATAATTACCGTTTTCTTGGATCCGGATTCGGCAACCATGATTTTCGGTGCCTTGGAACCGAAATCATTGTGTTTGTTATTTTCAAACATGTTCATAGAAATAACCCCTGATTCTGATATCTGTTGATTACTGTGCCCTAGACGCGGTGCCGACAGAATGCGGCACCACAATTAATGATTATACAACATTATTCCCAGGAAGCAAAGCCTTCCTGCATTTCCGCATTATATATTCCCGTAAATGGCAGTTCTTTCTCGTCCTTTAATGTCATCGGCATTCTCACCCAGTCCACGAACGCCGCCGGCAGTTCGTCTACCGGTGCGCCTTTTAAGTAGATATAGAAGGTTTTGCCGCCCTCAAGACCGTATAACTCCGATGTGACAAATCTCGTTATATATCCGTCGAGTGTTTCAAATGTTTCCTTTCCGAATTCTTCGTCGTCGTATTTGAGTTCTTCGAGGGTGACGCGGTAAGTGTACTCATTGATTTTAACCGCCTTGCTGAATCTTCCCTTGCAGCTTGAAACATACACCGTTGCATCATAGCCGGGGCCGCTCTCACCCATGTTTGAATCATGATAATCCGCTTCGAACGTTCCGTCCGGATTGATTACAAGTGATGTTCCCCATCCGCCGGCGCCGCTGGAGAAATAAAATTCATCCGGAATTTGCGAGAATATTGCATAGTCCCCTTCATCGGAAGGTTTGAGCTTATAGTTGGTTGCCAACCAGTCGTTAAGGAAAGCAATGGCTTCCTCACAGGTCATGCTGATATCGGTTTTACCCGCAAATATTTCATCGTTCGTATAGTAATCGGATGTATACATATCACTGCGGAAAACAATCAGGTTACTGCTTTGTATCAGTCCCTGCGTGGCATCATTATATTCCCCTTCCGAAATCTGGCTTTCTCCTTTCCAGCAGGTGATAATATCCCGGTAATCCCCTTCATAATTAGGCTCTGATTCCCATTTATAGATAATCTTTCTTTCCAGACTGCTGCCGTCCGCGGACGGATCAAATTCCAGAAATTCCTTTGTCCACCACTCATCACCGTATTCGCAGATTCCGTAAAGTCCGGCTTCGGTATCTTTTTTAAACAGATAATAATGGGACGATCCGGCAGCCGGTTCCCCAAAGCCCATAGGCTCAATTATATCCGTCAGTTTTCCGTCCCGTAGTGCTGCGAAATGAAGCGTGTAATACTCATAATTGTAGCCATTCCCATAGAAAACACTTTGCTTGGCATAAACCATCTCGGGGATTTTATCCCCGTCCAGATCACAGAAAGAAATGTTTTTCGCCGGTTCCCTGTCTATTCCGAATTGGGTGTACGAAAAATTGAGTTCCTGCTTATATGCAATCAGATAATCATAGCATTCTTTATAAAATACCTGCTCGCGGACGGATACCTCCAGTTCTTCCTTCCTGTTTTCAAGCCGTTCGCACTCCTGCCGGATGTTTCCGGAACCGGTCTTATCCTCGCCTTCTCTTAATACGTCGACTGCTTTCTCCAAATATTCCAGTGCCTGTTCGGGATCGTCCTGTGATTCGGAGTTTCCTGCCATTGTATCATATACGCCGGCAAGACCTAAGTATCCTTCTTCCGCCTTCGGATTCATTTCAATTGCCGTCCGGTAGGCAAGGATTGCATTGTCGTAATCCATGTCCGTCAGATACTTTTCCCCGACGTCCAGCTGTTTTTTCAGTCTCATTTTCGGTGCGGTTACGGAAACAACGGCAACGATAATTACCGCCGCGAAAATCGCCACAATCAGTGCCACTATGGCGCCGATTATTACCGGAATCAGCCACTTTTTCTTCTTTTTGACAACTTCTGTATATTCTGCGGATGTATTTCCCGCCACTTCTGTCGTCTGCGTCGCGGAATTCTTTGTATTCTCGTTTCCGTCCATAACCGTAAATCTCCTTTTATCGTATCGGGCATCCTTGTCGCCCCGTCAAAAACAACCCGGCCTTCCGGCCGGGTCGGTCATTTGTATTCTCTTACTTTGCGATTGTTTTTACGCCATAGCAGTTCACGATATGAATATTATCGTTGAACACATATTCTTCCGGCATATCAAAGGACCAGTTAATGGTATTTCCGTCAAAGTACGGATCCAGCGTACATAACCAGTTGCCGTTAACGGTCAGGTAAGACTGTGTCTTGAATTCACTCTGATCGACACTGTCTGCCTTCGGTTTGCCCGGATAAGAGGGCACATAACGGTAAATCATGGTATATTCCAGCACTCCGTCCGAGAAAGAAACTTTGACAAGTTCCACATATTCGGGTTTGCCGGAAATACGTCCGCCCTTCGATTTCACCTTGTCGATTGCCTTAACCACCTCGTTCATGTCCACGGTGAAGGCTACATGCCTGCCTCCGTTGCTTACCTGATAAGCCACGGACTTCGTGCCGCCGATGCCACCGCAGTTTACGCTGTCCACACCGTAATAATCAATTCCGCCGGCAGGCTGGTCTTTGGGCTGTTCTTCCGCCTTTTTCTCTTCCGCCTGTTTTTTCTGTTCTTCTTCGGCCTTTTTCTTTTCTTCCTCTTCCTTCTGCCTTTCTTCCTCTTCGGCCTTCTTACGTTCTTCCTCTTCTATGCGCTTCTTCTCTTCTTCCGCTTTTCTGGCTTTTTCTTCTTCCTCTTTCTTTTTCTTTTCTTCTTCGGCTTTCTGCTTTGCCTCTTCTTCCTCGGCAAGCTGCTTCTCTAAGTTCCCGATTCGCTCGATTTCGGATAAAACCTTGTCTCGCTTTTCCTTTACCGCATCCGTTCCGGCTTCGCGGGCTCCGCGGTTCATCTTGTTCTTTGCGGTATCGAGATACTCCTTACACTTGGCAAAATCCCCTTCCGCCTCGGCTTCGGAAACCATGGCGAGATATACATCGCCCAGTCCGAGATAAGCCTCGGGGCAGTTTTTCTTCATGTCAATGGCTTTGTCATAAGCCTTCAGTGCTTTGTCATATTCTCCGGAAGCTTTGAGTTTATCCGCACTCGCAAGCTGGCTTGTCAGCGCCGCAGCGGTCTGGTTTTTGCGGATTGCGATAAAACCGATTAATCCCGCCACAAGCAGTACGGCCGCAACCGCGATGATAATCGGAATAAAATTCGTTTTTCTCTGGGGCAGGGGCGCCGAAATCGGAATGAATTCTTCTTCGGCTTCCTCAGCCTTTACCGAAGTCTGTGCCGCATGATAAGCATTCACGGGTTCCTGCGGTTTCTTCGCATCCCTGGGAAGTGTCGGCATTTTCCCTGTCTGGGAAGTTACCGGTCTGCTTGCCTGGGTCGGTGCGGCAGACGCTGTCTGATTTACCGGAGTTGATGCAGCCGTCATTGCGGACTGTGCCGAAACCGGTTCCGCGACCTGCGGACGGAACGGTTCCGCCGGTTGCTGTGCGGGTGTATGTGCTGCGGGTGCCTGTACCGGTTGCTGCGCGGGTGTATGCGCTGCGGGTGCCTGCACCTGCTGCCCTGCCGGTACCTCTGCGGCAGGTTGCGAAGGCGCCGGTGTCACCGGTCTGGCCGGTGCCCCGACAGGCTTTGTTCCGACAGGTTTTGCTCCCTGTGCGGGAACGGGTCTTGCTCCCTGCGGCATCGCAGGTCTTGCTCCGACGGGTTTTGCTCCCGCGGGCTTTGCTCCCATCGGTTTTGCTCCGACGGGTTTTGCTCCCACATGTCCCGCAGGATTCGTATTCGGCGTATGATTTACATCATTAAAATTGTTGTCCATTCGTACTCCCCACCTTTTACACGATTTTTAAGAAGAAATTCTTATTGTATTGCATAAATCGCACCTAATATTTTATCAAAAATTCCGGTGAATCGTCAATCGACAAGGCCGTTTCTTTCATCCTTTCAGCAATTTCTTCACCGCATCCGCGTCAAATACCACTTTCTGCACGCCTTCGACCTCAATCCGGTAAAGCGCATTGGCCGCTATATGTTCCGCCGCCTGCTCCAAATCACGGATTCCCGTGGTGTCGGAATACAGTTCCACAACGGTTTTCACGCCGTCCTCTGTCACCATGCACTCCTCTTCCTTCATGCTCATGCGCTTTAAAATCTTCGGCAGGGCGAATCTCGAGAAAATAATCTGTTTCTCTTCCGGGGAATAATCCGGCAGATCGATGACCGCAAAACGGGACATTAACGGCGCACTGATCAGGCTCTTGTCGTTTGCCGTCGCAATCGGATAAACACCGAACGTCGGCACCATGCACTCCATGTAGTTATCGGTAAAACCAAGGTTATCAAGAAGCGTTAAAAGCACATCCGCGGGATTTCCGTTTCCCTTGCCCGCATTTGCCTTGTCTAACTCGTTGATGATGAAAACCAGATTGGACTGTCCGGAATTGGCAAATGCCTCCATAATCACACCGGGTTTTGCATTTGCATAAACCCTCGACGAGCCGGTCAGCTGCTCGGGATCGTTGATGGAACTCATATCCAGCGTCGTCCAGGGAAGTTTTAAAATTCTTGCCACCGCATAAGCCACCTGTGACTTACCGGTTCCCGCAGGGCCCGCAATCAAAAGTCCGTAAGCCGGCAGGGTATGTGTACGGTTAATCTGGATTACCGTCTCTATGATTCTCTGCTTTACGCTTTCCATTCCGTAAAGTTCTTCATCCAGAATTCTTCTGGCCTCGATGGGGTCGATGGCTTCGAAATAGTTGCTCTTCCACTGGATATTTAACATCGTGGAAAGTGCTCTCTGCGCATGACGTCTCTCTTCGGGCGAAACCTCGTGGGAACGCGCCACCGCCAGATTTCTTCTGGCCCAGAGACCGATGTTTTCGGGCAGTGTATCACCCGCACAGGTTAAGAAGTCCGTGATGCTCTGGATACTGGTAATGCGCATGTCATCGCCGTTTTCCTCCGTCTCGTCCTCTTCATCGTCCCGATGTACGGGGGGATTGCTCTGCAGAAGTCTTTCAATCATGAACTGTAAAAAACCGTCCTCCGAAGACAGTTTAGTGCCGCCACCGAAGGCCTGTTCGCGGATTTTATACACCGCATAACCCTCTATGGTATTCCGGCCGGATAAACGCACTTTGATGCGGTTTTCGCCAAGCCACTTCAGAAGATGAACGAATCTCGAATCAATGCTCAGAATATCCGCACTGACGGTGCCTCCCTCCTCTTCGAATTCAAAGCTTGTCCTTTTATTCGGATTGGTGAAGAATCCGGTCGAATGATGCTTCCACTCCCTGGCGGAATGATCGAGAACCATTAACGGATGATCTGCATCCGGGGTTTCGTTGTGCGAATCAAACGCCGTATAGGTACATACCGCATCCTTTTTATCCACCGGTTCATTCTTAAAATCAAATACAGGCATTTCTACTCCTTCTTTCGTTCTTCTTTTTCTTTCGCTTTTTTCTCTTTCATTGTCAGATCGATTAATTCATCCAGGCAGTCACAAAGTTCTTTGCCGTTTTTGCCGCTGACAATCCGGATAATCTCGCCCCTGCGGTTTAAGAAAATCACCGTCGGATAAATCTTTGACGTAAGCTTCTCAAGTTCCTTTTCGGTCGCCGCATCCGCCACATACTGATGATACAATACATCCTCACCGCGTGCAATCTCCGCGGCCTTTTTCACGGCCGCCTCATCCGTTTTCCCCGACTTGTCGCTGCACTTTATGCAGACACCCACAACGTTTGCGTACATCTCGTCGTCCCTGTGCAGGCATTCTTCCGCGAACATATTCATTTCGCTCATGTAACGAACGCAGTCCGCCGACTGGGGATACCAGATTTCAAGCACCGTAAAATCAAACTCTTCCATCCGCTTACTGTCCAGCACCGGGTCCGTATCGTCAAACGGTTTGAGCTGAATCTCTTTTAAAGCTAGCATGTTAAAATCAAGCGGCTCTTCTGTTTTCTTTTTCCCGTATTTTAAAAACACGCAAAGAAGCACGGCAAGCAGCATAACGGCAATGCTTCCCACAATCCAGACGATTCTTTTGGCACGTGAACTGAACTGCATTCCTAACGATTTACCTTTCTGAACTGTTTCGGTGTCATTTCGTATTTCTTCTTAAACACACGGATGAAGTGGCTGCAGTCCGCAAACCCGGTTTCCTCCGAAATGTAATTCAAATCGTAATCCGTAAAAAGCAGGAGTTTCTCCGCTTTGGTAAGCCGCAGAAATTCCATGTATTCCTTACAGCTCTGACCGTAAAGCTTATGGAAGGTCTTGGCAAAATAAGAATAACTCATGTGGCACATCTGTGCCAGCTCGTTGACGCTTAAATTCTCTCCGATGTGCTCACTGATATAGAGAATGATACTGTGAACGGAGTACTCGCCGGTATTGTCAAACGGCTTTAATTCGCTGTCATAACCGTTTTCGTGCCAGTAACGGAGAAGTTCAACCAAAAATTCCGAGATTTCCGCATAAAGAATCGAATCATACCCGTATTTGCGTTCCGCCACCTCTTCAATACACTTTTTCGTGAAAAGATCGGGGTCAAAACCCGGAATGCTGTCTTTTGAAAAGCAGATGGGCAGATGTCTGCTCAAGGCCGGATTCTGGTAGATGGTTCCGATTCGCGGCAGGTAGTCTCCGTGCAGACGAATCCGGTCGGCGCTGAATTTTAAAACCGCATAGCGGCAGTCTTCTTTGGATTTACGATATATGGAATGCATGGCTAAAGGCGGCATGAAGATAAAATCGCCGGGCTTTAAAAAATAGGTTTTCTCGTTACACGTTACCTCAATTTCACCCTCCGTCATGTACAGAACTTCGATAAAATAGTGAAAATGCGATTCCACGGGAAGCGGATACTTTCTCGTATCGAAATAAAATGCCTCCACAGGTCGGTTTAAAACGTCGTCGTATTCAAAAATCGGTCTCATAAACATCCTTTCCCCAAACCGGGTGAGATAGATTTGTTCTATTTTCAGACATCTTAATTATATTCCGAAATCGGGGATTTTACTATACTCTTTTTCGGATTTGAAAGAAGGTTAAATCAATTATGAAACACGCAAACGATATGACAAAAGGAAGCCCCTTAAAGGCACTCATCCTCTTCGCGCTTCCCATCATTCTCGGAAATCTTTTCCAGCAGTTCTATAACCTGATGGACATTGCCATCGTGGGTAACCGCCTGGGAGACCACTCCCTTTCCGCCGTCGGGGCAACCAGTGCAATGTACGGCCTGTTTTTAAGCCTGGCGCACGGTTCCGCCAACGGTTTCTCCATCGTCATCGCGAGATATTTCGGAGCAAGGGATACGGAAGGATTAAAACGTGCAATCGCCCATACCTTAAAGCAGACCGTAGGGCTGGCACTTCTTTTAACCGCTTTGGCCTTGTTTGCAACGAAGCCTTTACTGATTCTTTTGCACACTCCCGACGTGGAACTGTCCTACCGTTACATCTCCGTGGTTCTTTTTGCGGTATCCGTAACCGTGCTTTACAATGTCCTTTCGGGAATTTTAAGAGCCGTGGGCAATTCTCTGGCTCCTCTTCTTTTCTTAATCATCGGCGCCGTTTCCAACATCGGCATGGACTGGTTATTCGTCTGTGTCTTTGATTTCGGTGTTGCCGGAGCGGCTCTCGCAACCGTGCTTGCGCAGGTTCTCTCCTGCGTTCTGACCGGAATTTACTTAATCAGAAAATGCAAAGCCATTCTGCCTTCCCGCGAACATTTTGTATCGGACCGTGCTCTTTCCATGGATCTTTTCCAGAATGCACTTTCCATGGCCATGATGTTTTCCATCGTCTCCATCGGATCCGTTTCCCTGCAGTTTGCGGTAAATTCCTTAGGCTCCGATATCGTTGCCGCCCATACCACGGCACGTAAAATCGATGAAACCATGATGGTTATGTTCGCCCCATTAAGCACGGCCTGCGCCACGTTCTGCAGCCAGAATTTCGGTGCTGGAAGATTCGACCGGATTAAGAAAGGCATCTTTACCGCCTTTGCCTTAAGCTTCGGTGTCTCCCTGCTTGCCATTGCGGCCACCTTCCTCTTCGGCGATTATTTCGTCAAAATCGTAAGCGGAAGCGAGAATCCGGTGGTTTTATCAAACGGCGCTTTGTATCTGAAACTGAATCTGCCCTTCTACTTCTTCCTTGTGGCCCTGGTGCTTCTGCGCAGTACCCTGCAGGCTCTCGGCCACAAGGTTGCCCCTTTGATTGCAAGTGCGGTCGAGATGATCGGTAAAATCTCCATCGCCTTTCTTTTGGTACCCCGGATTTCCTACATGGGCATCATCGTTTCCGAGCCCATCATCTGGGTAAGCTGCTCCGTCATCGTAATTGTGAATTTCCTTTTCGTCTACAAAAAAAGAGACGACATCGTCGCCTCTTTTCCTCATCGTTTATCCAAAGCTTCTTAAAATTAATTCTCCGTATCGGCCACCATATCCACAAGACACCACTGACCGTTGTATTTTACAAAGAGGTAGGTGCTCGAAGTGGAATCCACAATGTCTTCGCCCGTACGTGTCAGATGCATGGGCTTGTCGAACCGGATGTGGCAGGAGAAGCAGTCGTCCGTATAGCGGATGTATTCTCCGATTTCCACGTTCTTGAATGCCGGATTCTGCAGGGTATGTGCGGAAGTAAAGGTAATATCGATTCCGCCCGCCCAGCCTTTTGCAAGGCCGTCATAGAAGGAATCCGGAATCAGATACTGACGTACCTTGTCGAGTCCGTATTTTGCGCCTCCCAAATCGGCGGTCATAAACAGGCTCCAGGTCTCTGCAATATTCAAAGCCTCCGCAGAAAGATCGGAAGGCATTTCGCTTTCGGTTCCGAATGCCGCCGTGAAGGTATTGCCGCTTAACGTACATCCGTGTTCTGTTCCGGCTTCATCCGTTACGGTTACCGTCGGCTGCGCCGAAAGAGCGGGGATTTTATACTCAACCATCTGCGGGATGGTTACATAATCGGAAGCGTTTGCAAAAAGCTTTAAGTTCGCATTATTGCCGGTCAGATAGTTGTCGGATACTTCCACACCGTTGACCATTACCTTGTATCCGGAGGGAGCGTTGATAATGTAATCCTGCGTATCGCCCGTTTTCTCAAGTTCTGCGGATTTTACCTCCCAGTCCATAATGGTAAGAATTCCCAGGATGACCTGCGGATTGACGGCCGTTAAGGTAACTTCCGCCACCGTTTCGCCGTCTGCCGTGATGTCATAAACCGGTTCCTCGGTGTTATAACTGTTGGCATCCTTTTCGTATGCAAGGGTTCTTCCGTTTGTCACGGAAAGAAGGTTGTTTAATTTTACATCTGCGGATTCAAACTGCGAAGCACTCTCCGAAACGAAACCTTCGGGGAGTTCGCCCCGTCCGAGGCTCTCCTTAAAACCGTTAAAATACTCTTCCATCGCAAAAGTTGACTGGGATTTCTCGTATTTCTTCAGGGAACGGTTTACGTATCCGAGAAAGATCGCGCTGACAATCAGCAGGATCACGGTATATACAAGTAAAAAGCACAGATAAAAGAATCTGGAACGAATCCTGAATTTCTTCTTTCTGCCTCTTGCGGAAGCACTCCCTGAAGATGCGCTTCTTGAAGATGAGCTTCTTGCGGATGCGTTTCCGGAATTTCTGTAATCACGTTCCGAACTGCTTCTGTGAGAAGAAACACTCCTTGTACCGGCCGGTCTGCCCTGTGAAGAAGCGCTTCTGCTTCTTTGCGGTGCACCGGAAGATCTGTGCTGTGTCGAACCGTCTGATCTGCGCTGCGTACCTGTGGCGGATCTGCTGCCTGAAGGTCTGCTGCCCGAAGGACGGCCCGAACCCGATCTGCTTGAATTTGAGGGTCTTCTGTATTCGCTCATGACTTAGTTCCCTCCTTTCGGTCTTACCACGAAAGCGGTAGGCAGCTTCCAGGAAGAGTTCTGATAATAGAAGGTAACGGAAGTCATTTCCCAGTTTCCGTTGTATACCATGGTGGAGGAACTTCCGCCGTCAAGGTTTGCGGCATTGACTGCGCCGTATTCCTGCATGATGGCAATTAAGTCGGATGCGGTTGCTCCGAGATGTCCCGCGGTTCCGCGGCCGTCGGTTACGAGAAGCAGAATGGCTCCGTCCGCACGCTGACCGATTACGGTTCTCGGATTGGCACCGCTGCCCTGTCCACCAAGCTGTCTGGGTTCTCCGTTGATAATCAGAGGTACAAAGTGGTTGTTGGAATCGGATGCTTCATCCTGGAAGGCAACCGCATCACGGATTCCTTTTTCCGCCACGTAGTTTTCAAATGCTCCGGCGCTCATGCCGGTGATTTCCTCGACAATCAGGATATTTTCGTTGTTCATGCCGATGACGTAAAGGCCGGCCAGGCCTCCGGGATTGTTGTAGGTGATTTTACCGTCCTGAACAACCACCCCCATGGGAGTACCGCCAGCATTACCCGTGGAAACATACAGGCCGCCGTTTACTCCGGCAACACCGCCCGCACCTTCCACAAGTTCGTTCAATTCTTTTCCGTACTTGCCCCAGGGATAGGTACTGCCTACGGCTACCTGCGAAGGATCCTTGATAATCAGCATCTTCGCAAAGAAAGAACGTCCGGAAATCTCCTCTAAGCGGATTCCGTTTTCGTCAAAGACTTCGGTATCCCCTTCCTCGGGCGTTTCGGATGTCTCCACTGTGATTAAGGAAGTATTCTGCTGCACTTCCATCTTCTTCATGGCATTTGCATTGACAATCTCGTTGATTTCTTCATCGGAAACCAGCATATGGGCAACAAACTTTAACTGTCCGCTCTCCATAAGGGTTGTGATGAGAAGACTCTTCGTGGAATCGTTTTTAACCATTTTACGAAGCATGATGCCTACGGTTCCGGCAACGATGACAATGGTAACCGCCAAAACAATTACCACGCGTAAAACCCATGTAAGAATGTTCTTAACGGGTGATTTTTTCTTTTTTCTTTTTCTACTGCTTACCGCCAACTCTTCCTCCGGTTATCGTCGTCATTCGACCACGTAATAAAACGAATCCGAAGATTCATATTCCCCAAAATGTAATTATAACACAAGTACAAGATATTATGCAAATTTTATGTGGTATCCCCATATATTGCGGCTGTGTGTCACGCTGCGGGGTTATTTGTCGCGTGCCTGCCGCCGTGTCTTCGCTGTCGTAAAGTACGGCGCGCGTACGAAAAATCAATACAGGTTGTGATCCTCCTGCGCGAATGCCTGCCGTTTGCGTTCCAGTTCCTCTTCAAAGAGACGTCTGGCCTGTTCCTCACGGTCAAGCTGCGCTTCGATTTTATGTAGTTCCGCCTTGGCCGCTATCTTGCGAATAAGCCTGAAAAGGAAGAACAGGGCAACCGCTCCGGCGATTCCGCCGATGTTGGCAAAGGTCCGGTAACTCGGGATCAGACGGAAATTCTCGTAAGCACCCTTTCCGGTAACCGGCAGGGATTGTACGGCATCGGAGCTGCCGTGATGATGGCCCGCCCAGTCGTTGTTGCATTTTAAGAAATAGTCATATACCACGGCGTGGTTCTGATCGTCCCAGGTTACGTCGATGTTGTACCAGACTCCGTCCACACAGACGCTGTTCCATTCGTGATTGCTGCCGAACTCACAGGTACAGGGAATGCCGAGTTCCTGCATAATCAGAAAGAACGACGAGGCATATCCGTTGCAGGCAGAGGACCGCAGATACAGACAGTTGAACGCACCCCCGTTGATATACGAATACTTGTTAATCTGAATCAGATAATCATGGACAGCCTTTACCTTGTCGTAATCACTATCCAGTTTATTATTTAGATTTTTGGCAATGGATTTTACGCGAAGGCGCGTAAAGAAAGCTGCGATTTTGGACGGTTTGCTGAATTTGAGCCTGGTCTTGTAGTGCGAGCCGGAAACGCTGTAGCGGTACTCATAATGATGCAGTTCCGCGCCGACGTACGGATTCTTCTTTAAAACTTCGGAAAAAACATGATCCAGCGTGGATTCCGAAGGACAAACCGTGCTTTCAAACTTCACAACGCGTTTTCCGTCAACGGCAGCCTGCACGACAGCATTTAAAATCTGCTCATCGCTCGTAAGTGTTGCGGAAATCACGCGGGTATGTGAAATCTTACCGATAATAAGGAGGCCTACAATTGCACCGATCAATATGAAGATGGCAATTTCAGGTCTTTTTCTCATATTTTATCCTTTCACGGGAAGAACGCTCCCGAAGGAGCGTCCTCCCTAAGTATGGAATCCCTTTTACACGGTATTGTCTGCTTCATCCCCGTTTTTCGGAGGGTATTGTTGTTTCTGCGTACCTTACGGGCTGTATGTTACTCCTGCACGGTTGCAGCGGAAACTTTCGTATTTCCTTCCGGATTCTGTACAACCAGATTTACATCTTCCAGTCCGGATAAATTGATATTGCGATTTACCTTGGCATCATAGGACTCAGCATTGATGATGTTCGCAAGATCGATGCCGGTGGCTTCTTTCATGCTTTCAAAAACCTTCGCCATAACAACCGGTACATTTCCGGCCACCTGCTCCACACCGTTGCCTGATCCTTCGCTGCCGCCGATGATGGTAATCTTGTCGATCTGTCCTAAAGGCTCCGCAACTTTCGCTGCGATATCGGGAAGAACCTTAATCATCATTTCCGCAACGGCTGCCTTGTTGTACTTCGCATATGCTTCGGCCTTCTTCTCCATGGCTTCCGCTTCCGCAAGACCTTTGGCTGCGATTGCCGCTGCCTCGGCTTCACCTACGGCACGGATACCGGCAGCTTCCTGTTCCTTGGCGTAACGTTCCGCTTCGGCCTGAGCCTTTCTGGCCTCTGCCTGACGGGTCGCTTCGAACTGTTTTGCTTCCGCATCTTTCTGACGCTGATACAGGTTAGCGTCGGCTTTCTGCTGAGCAGCATATTTGTCGGCCTCTGCCTGTTTCTTAACCTCTGCTTCCAGAGCCTGTTCCTTTACGGAAACCTCTTTCTGCTTTAACTCAATTTCACGTTCCTGACGGGCGATGTCCGCATTGGCCGTGGTAATTTCGATTGTTTTACGCTGTTCCTCTTTCTGGATTTCGTAAGCGGCATCCGCCATAGCCTTCTTGGTATCCGCATCCATCTGCAACTCGGATTTCTTGATTGCCAGTTCGTTCTGTTTCTTTGCAATCTCGGTCTGAGCGGCAACGTTTGCATCGTTGGACTCTTTGTCGGCATTTGCCTGAGCGACTTTAATGTCTCTTTCGCTTTCGGCTCTCGCAATGGCTGCTGCCTTTTTAATCTTTACGATGTTATCGATACCGAGGTTCTCGATTACTTCATTTCCGTCCACGAAATTCTGAACGTTGAAGGAGATGATATCAAGTCCCATGGCTGCAAGGTCCGGTTCCGCGTTCTCTTTTACGAGATTGGCAAATTTCTGACGGTCGGAAACCATTTCCTCGAGTTTCATTTTACCTACGATTTCACGAACGTTACCTTCCAGCACTTCCCGTGCGACGCTTGCGATATATTCGGTAGGACGGTTTAAGAAGTTCTCCGCCGCAAGATGCAGTTTGTCCGGTTCGGAACTAATCTTTACGTTAACGGTCGCATCCACGTTGATGTTAATGTAATCCGCGGTCGGTACCGCATTGGATGTTTTTACGTCAATCGGGATCAGCCTTAAATTCAGCTTATCCAGTCTTTCAAAGAAAGGAACCCGGATGGTTGCTTTACCGATTGCAAATCTGGCTTTTCTTCTCAAACCGGAAATGATGTACGCCATGTCGGGGGGCGCCTTTACGTAACCGATAAAGAAGAAAATCACCAACACGATAACTATAAACAAAATACCTGCTAAAATTTGAAACGGCATATTCTTTCCTCCATTCTGTCATGCCCTGATTCGTCTGACGAATCCTTTTCTTGTTGAAAAATATTCTACCTGCTTCCCTTCCATAATAAAACAGCAATCTGTGTTAATGGAAGCTTTTTATTTTGCACTAATTGCAGAAATTGCAGAACAGACTCCCGCGCTTACTCTCTTGCGTTAATCTGCTTCTCTACCCAAAGCTGCAGCTCTTCCACAGTCTGGGAAATCCGTTCAAGTTCTTCCTGAATGCTCTTAAAATCGGTCATTTCATCTTCCTCGATGGACCCGTCCGCAGTAATCTCAATCAGCCGGTCCCTGCATTTTTGTGCAGCCGTTAAGGAAGCAAGCATCTCCAAAACGATTTGCGACAGATCCTTTACCTGCACTTCGGGAACGTAATGGTGGCCGATGGCACATTCTTTGGAGCAGTAATAATTGCAAAGTTCCGGTGCGTTATACTTCTTTGCCATTACCATTATTTCATCCGGGCGGGCATCGAATTTATTGTTTTCGATACGCTCTAAACGCTCCGGGGTGATGAATTCAAGCATTTCGCTTGCCTTCTCGCGGCTTAATCCTCTTTCCTCCCGCAGGATCTGGTAAACGGATTTGTTTTCTTTTTTTGATACTCGTGGCATTTTAATTCCCCCCATTTAAACAGAATGTTAGGATGTATCTTTACGGATACGCGAATGATTTTACACGTACAAATTTTAACACAGGAAAATACTCTTGACAAATGATGTCTTTTACTTATATAATAACCTGCGCAGGCCAAAAATACCTGCTCTTCATAACGACTCGGGGTGTGGCTCAGTTTGGCTAGAGCGCTGCCTTAGGGAGGCAGAGGTCGCAAGTTCGAATCTTGTCACTCCGACTTAAAATAATCAAGGGATCGCGAATTTCGTAATCCCTTGATTTTTATTTTCTAACCGATTTTTCTAACCGTTTTTTTCCACGCTCACAATTATATACTATTTATTTTATCTTTTGGGGTCATCTTCCGATAACTCTTTAAAATACCGTCAGAATATCTCTTTAAAATTCTGTCGGAATATCTCTTTAAATTCCGTCAGAAAATCTCTTCAAAATACGCCTTCACGTCAAAAAGCGAATCGAATTTCCTATGGCAAAGTCCCTTAATCTCATCATCCGGCATCAGTAAATCGGGCACCATAATCGGTGACATGCCCGCCGCGTGTGCCGCGCGGATTCCGTTAAAGGAGTCTTCAATTACAAAATAATTCTTTTTATCGTTATCGAACTTATCCGAAACCAGCCCGGCTTTTTTTAGTTCGCCTGCCGCCAGAAGAAAAATCTCCGGATCGGGTTTAGACCTGCTGACCATGTCTCCGCCGATTACCAGATTAAAATAATCCAAAAGACCTGCATCCCCAAGTTCCGCTTCCACCACGGGCTTTCTCGTGGAGGAGGCTAAAGCCGTTACCACGCCATGCTCTTTTAAAAATCCCAGAAGCTCGCGAATCCCGGGCTTTGTCGGGAGCTTTCCGCCGTCATATTTGGCGTGAAATCTTTCGGAAATCACCTGTTTATGCTTTCTGTAGTCAAAATCTTCTCCGAACTGTTCCTTAAACAGTCCCATTGTGGCAACGTCCGTAATCCCAATGCATCGGTAAATCAAGGTGTCCACGCCCTTTAATCCGACTTCTTTTGCATACTCAATCCATAATTCACAAATCACTTTTTCGGAATCGAAAATGACTCCGTCCATATCAAAAATTACTGCCTGCATCTTTCTTTTACCCGGTGCGTACAGCGACCTTTTCTCTCCTTCGATTTTATAAAATTCCGAATCTTTTCCAAAAATGGACCACTAACCCCGTCCCCATGGTCCATTATATCAAAAAAAGCGGGGGAATTTCCCATAAAATTATCTTTCTGTTTACGTTATATGTTACAGAGACATAAATTACGGCATGAAGCCGCTGCATAATCCGTAAAAATCCGCTGCAAAGGAGCCTTAAATGAAAAACAAAAAAGTCCTCATTCCAGTATTCATCATCGCAGGATGCCTGCTTACCGCACTTCTTGCGGTTTTCGTGTTTTTCGCGGTTTTCTTGACAAGAGTCCGCAATGTACTGCCCTTCCCCGTACTAAGTTCCGCAAAGCGGACGGGAAAGACGATCGTTGCAACCGTCACGCCGGACAGACTCTCGGCACAGAAACTGAAAAAGGTCGGTAAGCATATTCTGTACGAAGAGGATTTCTTTGAGCGCTGCTATCTTGATAAAGAGGAAAAGAACGCAGTCCTTGATGTCTTACCGAAAATCGACAGGCAGTTAACGGATGACGTCTGTCTTACCATGATGAACAGAAGCGACGGAACACTCGGCTACGATTATCGATTCGGATTCTATCAGATGCTTAACGGTGCCGTTATCGACGACACCTTTGAAGAAGTCATTGTCAATGACGGCAGAATCACCGTCACTGCGAGCGGCTCGAAACCGTTTATTTCCGGAATCCAGCCCCCGGAATCGCAGAATATTGCCTCCGTAGACGATATCTATGATATTGTCCTTGAGCACTGCAATGCCCATAAGCGGGAAATGACCCTTTCCGAGTCGGAACCCTTAAAAGGCACCTATGTTTTAAAATACGGTCTGATTGCCCCGACACAGTCTTTCGACTACTATTACTTTTTTACCGTCAATGAATACAGCCACTTAAAAGTAAGCCCGTATACCGGCGAAATTTATGAAGAGTACTACTGGAACGGAGTCTATATAGACTGAGTGGAAGATATGCGGTATCTGTGATACAATAACGAAAGTTATTGTTACGCTAAATTCGAAGATTTTATGATATAATGACATCCGAAAGGATAATTCAGCGTCATGAAGAGTAAAAGCATCAAAGCAGATACCGTCGTCACCGTAATTTTTCTCGGACTGGAAAGCCTTCTGGCTCTCGGAGTCCTTGGATTTGTTATTAAAGGAAGCCCTTTAAAATCGCTGGGCTGCATTCTCTGGGGACTGGTTCTCTGCCTGCTCTATTTTATCAGACCGGCTTCTCCTCTTCATTCCATTCCCGCTTTTCCCGGATTGTCCGGTGCAAACAGCGTTCCCGAAGGAACAAAAAAAATCCGTATCACTCCGCAGGCCGTCGTCACGATGGTAACCTGCCTGATTCTGATTCTTGCCTCCGTCCTTCCGATGGGGCTTGCTCCCGCTTACAACGGAGAATACCCGCAGCACCGCAACCAGTATGAAATTCTGGCTCGCTCTTTCCTGCACGGCCATATCTATATGGAATATAACGACATCGATCCGCGTCTTGCCACGATGAACAATCCGTACGATCCCGCAGAACGCAGCGAGCTGGGTGTCGCCGTTCATTCCGACAATGCCTACTATAAGGGCACCTATTACATGTATTTCGGCGTTGTTCCCGTACTGATTCTCTTTCTGCCCTACCTTGCCGTTACGGGACACGATCTGACCACATACCATGCGACGCAGGTTTTTACGGCCTTTGCAATTCTGGGCATCTTCCTTCTTTTTTATCAGATCGGACGACGCTATTTTAAAAAGATGTCCATCGTAACCTATCTTTGCCTCTGCTGTGCCATGTCCGTCATCGCCGCAAGCTGCAGTATCGCCATTCCGGCTCTCTACTGCACCGCAACTTCATCGGCAAGCTGCATGATGATCTGGAGCATCTATTTCTTCTTTACGGGCGTCTTTTTAACCGATCCCGTAAAATACAAATGGCGCCGTGTTCTTCTCTGTGTCCTCGGTTCCTTTTTCGGAGCCCTCGCATTCGGATGCAGACCGACGGCGGCTCTTGGAAACATTCTCCTGATTCCCTTCTGTATCGAATTCATTGCAAGTGAAATCCGCAGGAACAAAGAGGAGGGAAAGAAAACGAACGGGGCAGGGCTCTTCGGAAGAGTCTGCATCGTGGCCCTTCCCTATGTCATAATCCTTGCTCTTTTGATGATTTATAACTACGCACGGTTCGAAAGTCCTTTCGAGTTCGGCCAGTCCTACCAGCTGACCGGCTTTGACCAGAGCGACTACGGCACTTCCCTTGCGAACTTCAGCGAAGTTCGTATCGTAAACGGAATCTTTACAAACTTTATCGGATTCACCGGAATCCGCGGTGTCTTCCCTTACATCTATTACCAGAGTGCTTTTGTAAACTACCCTGTACTGCTTGCGGTATTCGGCATCTTTTTACCGCGGATCCGGAAGCGTGCGAAAATCCATCATTTAAATCTCTTCATGGTAATGCTTTTTATCGGTCCGCTTTTCACCACCTTCATGCAGATGGGATGGGCTCCCGGCGACGGAAGCGCGGAGCGCTACCGCATGGACATCTATTATCTGATGGTGACGCTGTCCTTCCTTACCATCGGCTTTTTCCTAGAGTGCCTCTCAAACGAACGCCGCAATCGTTACGGCTTTCTCGTCTGCCTTCTCTGTCTTTCCGCCATGGGAATCACGGCCTTTTTCTTAATGTATCCCTGTGACTATAATTACATGCACTGGTTCCCGGAGAAACTTGAAATCGCAAGACAGATTATTCTGCTGCACTGATAAGTTATTCTGCTGCACTGATGCGTTCTCCTGCCGGACATTTTCAAATTTCGCATCAAAAAAGCACGGTCGAAACCGTGCTTTTCTTATTCGTTTTCATTATATCCGCAAGTCCAAAATACCGAAAGCGTTCCGCCTACTCTTCGCCTTCCTTGTAATGTACAAGGTCCATTGCCCAGTTCTGGTCAACGATGATGTCACCGCTTCTGCGAATGGGCTTTAAAAGATATTCGAATCTACCGTCCATGTCCTCATAATCCTGCATGTTGAAATCGGTGGAAACTTCTCCTTCCTTCGTACGGAATGCCACCTGGTATTCCCCTTCGGAGCCGTAAACATAGGACTCTTTGATTTCCGGAACCAGCGCGGGATATTCCACCTGGAACTTGGTTAAATAAAGCAGTTTCGCAAGTTCCATCACGCGGTCGTCCATGTTTTCGTCGAAAATCATGATTTTTTCCTTTAACTGACGGTAGCTTCGAACCACACGGTAAATGTATCTGCCCTTCAGTTCCTCTGCCGCCGTGTTCTCCTTGCCGCGGAAAAGTTCGACTGCCTTCTCGGCATCCGCATCGTTACGCACATAATAAATCATAACGCCCTTTTCCACATTGTGATACAAAAGGCCGTATTCCACGAAAACCAATGCTCCGCAGTGCGGGCATTTGTATTCAAACAATGTCATGTCCTTTAACTTATCCGCAAGTTCGGGATCTTCCTTCGTATTGATGCTGTTATACACGGTAAAATCACCGGTACCGCCGCATTTCGGACAGGTAATGGTCTTAACTTTGCTTACTGACATTTCACTTCCCCAATCTTAGATTTTTTTCAAAATAAATTTCACTGCCTTTAAGAGAAGCAGGATACAAATACATCCGAGCGCAATCGTAATCATTTTTTTCACGAATCTGCAACGGCATATTTTCTTTCTTTTTCCTTTTTTCTTACAGCTGCAGTGACCTTTTAAACATTTGCATTTGTTCATTTTCATACGGGTATCCCCCTCTCGTGATGTAGTTTTTAACAAGAAATATTATACTCTCCTTTTGAAAAGAATGCAAAAAAACCTCCCGGAATATTTTCCGGGAGGTCTAAGCTTATCGCTTTATCCTTTTACATTTCATCCAGGCCGAAAATATCATGAATGGCATTGGCTGCCTTCTCACCGTCCTTATCGTCGATTAAAACGGTTACACGGATTTCGGAAGTGGAAATCATCTTGATGTTGATATGCTCGTTGTAGAGGCATTCGAACATCTTTGCCGCAACACCGGGGTTGCTCATCATGCCGGCACCTACGATGGAAACCTTGCATACATTCTTCTCAATCTCGATATGCTCGTAATTGAGACGTGCCTTATTGTCTTCAAGTACCTTTAATGCATCGTCGCCGAAGGACTCATCCACGGTAAAGGAAATGTCCTTGGTGTTGTCACGTCCTACGGACTGAAGAATCATATCCACGTTTACGTTAGCCTTTGCCAGGGCATCGAATACACGGAATGCGGTACCGGGCTTGTCCTGAAGACCTACAATTGAAATTCTCTCTGCGCTCTTATCTACGGCTACGCCGCTTACTAACATTTTCTCCACTTTTACGTCCTCCTTCACAATAGTTCCCTCTTCGTTGGTAAGAGAGGAACGAACCACCAGCTGTACGCCGTACTTCTTTGCCATTTCCACGGAGCGGTTGTGCAGTACTCCGGCACCGAGGGTTGCAAGATCCAGCATTTCGTCGTACGTAATCTCGGAAAGCTTTCTTGCCTTCTTTACGACTCTCGGATCTGCGGTATATACGCCGTCCACGTCGGTGTAGATTTCACACATGTCCGCGCGAAGCGCTGCGGCAAGGGCAACGGCCGTGGTATCGGAACCGCCGCGTCCCAGGGTGGTGTAATCATCGTATTTGTTTACGCCCTGGAAACCGGTGATGATAACAATCTTCTTCTGCTCCAGTTCGTGAATGATACGCTCGGTATCGATTCTTTTCAGTCTTGCATTTCCGTATGCGGATGTGGTGTGCATCTGTACCTGAAACGCATTTAAGGAAATGGACGGAACACCGAGTACATCCATTGCCATGCTCATAAGTGCCACGGAAGTCTGCTCGCCGGTGGTCATGAGCATATCCAGCTCTCTTCTCGACGGATTGGGATTGATGTCTCTTGCCATGGCAATGAGCTCGTCTGTCATTTTACCCATGGCGGAAAGAACTACAACCACGTCATTTCCCTTTTTGTAATCTTCGATCACTCTCCTGGCAACATTGTAAATACGTTCCTTGTTTGCCACGGAGGTGCCGCCGAACTTCTTAACAACTAACATGTCGTCCTCCTAAAGTTATATTTCTCCCCATTCATTATCCTGATAAAATCGCCGTGCGCCTACTTCACACGGATGAACTTGATGGCATCCGGAAGAGATGCGTACTTTTCAAGGAAATCGCCCTCTTTCATAACGGGTGTTACAAAAGCATATTCTCCTGCGATTATCTCCGCATCCAGTTCCTTTGCGTCTTCAAAAATCTTCTCAAATCCGGATGCTGCCGGATTGCCTTTCATGCGGACCAGATACTTAAATTCCAGATCGTCCTTGGAATTAAGCGTCAGTTTTTCGGCGGACCAGATTACGGAAGATGCCACTCCCTGATTCTTTGCTGCCTCAACCACGTCGCTTACCACGGCACTTGCGGTCGGAAGCTTGCCGGCACCGCGTCCGTAGAACATAACGTTGTCCACCATATTGCCGTGTACGAGAATTCCGTTGAAAACACCGTTTACGGCATAAAGCGGGTTCTCCTCATCCAAAAGGAAGGGAGCAACCATCGCATACTTCTTCTCTCCGATTTCCTTACACATACCGAGCAGCTTGATACTGCGGTTTAAAAGACCCGCATAATCGAAGTCTTCCTTGGTGATTTTACTGATTCCTTCCGTGTAAATCTGTTCGTAATTTACGGTCTTCTGGTATTTTAAGGAAGCGAGGATGGCGATTTTACGGCAGGCATCGTAGCCTTCCACGTCTGCCTCCGGATTACGCTCCGCATAGCCCTTTTCCTGAGCCTGCTTCAAAACGTCGTCGTAATCGCAGCCTTCCCTGTCCATTCTCGTTAACATGTAGTTCGTCGTACCGTTTAAAATACCCGTAATCTCATCGATTTCTTCCGCGGTCAGGCAGTCTAAGAGCGGACGGATGATGGGAATACCGCCTCCGACGCTTGCCTCGAAAAGATACATGCAGTTATGATCTTTGGCAATCTGAATCAACTCCGGTCCGTGTGCCGCAACAAGTTCCTTATTGGACGTGCAGACGCTCTTTCCCGCCTCTAAAAGCGCTTTGGTAAAATCGTACGCGGGCTTCAGTCCTCCCATGGTCTCGCAGACAACTTTTATTTCGGGATCCGCAAGGATGGCATTGAAATCTTTTGTAATCTTTGCCTCAAAACGGTCCCCCGGGAATTCGCGGATATCCAGAATATATTTTACATTCAGTTCCTCTCCGACTCTTGAACCGATGGTGGCTGCATTTTCAAATAAAACATCCGCTACGCCTCCGCCGACGGTACCGTATCCGAGAATTGCTACATTAATCATGATAAACTCCTTATTGGTTATTTCTTTCCGGTCAAATCACCGAAGTGTTCTTCGTTTTACTCTCTTGCGACAATTTTAATCGAATGCACGCCCGAGAGAGATTCCATGTCCTCTACCATTTTGGCCACATCCCTCGTGGAGGGAAGAATCTGCAGGGAAATGGAAAGGGACGCCATATTGTTAATCGGAATCGACTGGTGGATGGTCAGAACGTTCGCTCCGTACTCGGCGATAATCCCGAGCAGAATGGAAAGAATTCCGGGCTCGTCCTCCATTTCACAGGTAAAGGTCAGCGTCTTTCCTTCCGAACTGTCATGAAAAACAAAGATGTCGTCCTTGTATTTGTAAAATGAACTCCTGGAAATTCCGGTCCGTTCCACGGCTTCCGCGACGGTCGCAACCTTGCCTGTTTCAAGCAGGGACTTGGTTTCCACCACCTTTAAAAGGACCTCGGGAACGGCTTTTTCTTTAATTACATAGTAAGAACTTCTCTCCGCCATATATCCGCCTTTGACTTATGGTGTCCGCACAGCGCATACAAAAGTGTGTTTATCGCAGTATTGTCCGCGTATTACGGACATATGTGCACCTGCGGGGGATATCATATCATGTCTTCATAAAAAAAGCAACCCCGCAGAGGTTGCTTTCAGGTATTTCTTTTGTGTCCAATGTTTTCGTCCCCGGTATCCTATGCTTCCTCCACCGGTGCTTCCTGGCTCATTTTCTTCATCTGGCTTAAGAAAACTTTCACACGGCCCATATAGCTTCTTTCGTCAAAAGCTTCCTTGGCATATTCCTCTTCAAGAATACCCTTCATTGTAAAGGAAACCGTCATATCGAAAATTCTCTCATCCACATACGGTGCAAAACCGCTGCGGTCCACGGAAGAATACGCCGTACGGATCTTCTCGCGGTACATCTCGATATACTCGCCGACCGCATCGATGGCTTCCTGTGACGTTTCCTGATCGAGACTCGATAAAAACAGCGGAACATAAGGGTAGGATCTGCGCACGAGCATTTTCACCTTCTCAATATCGAGGGTGGTGTCGAAAAAGTCCGTATTCTCTGCGGACAGTCCGGCGGAAAGTTCCATCATTACGTATTTCACGGCATAATCCACCACAAAGGTGTAAAGACCGATTTTATTGTCAAAATAGTGGAACCACAGTCCCTTGCTGACTCCGGCTTCCTTCACCATTTCATCGGTGGATGCCCTGGCGTAACCGTTTAAGGCAAATACCTTCATGGCGCCGTTAATCATCCGGTCCTGCTTCTCTTTCTTTAAATCAAAAAATTTCTCGTTCATTGCTTTCCCTCAGTGTATCCCCTCGTTGACCTTGACGGTCATGTCAATCATAGCACCTAACATTCCGCTTTTCAATGCCTTTTCCCCACTTTTTTGCTTTCTTAGTTTAGATTTTATACTTCCATTTCCATGGCAAATGAGGTAAAATAAAAGTCGGGCATTTTATACCCGTTAAGGACGAATGAATATTTGGAGGTCGATTATGAAAAGTACAACAAAATTACTTTTGGCAGGTCTCGGAACCGCAGCAATCTGTGCAGGTGTTTATTACGTATACAAGAACAAAGACAAGTTCTTAAAGAGTGAAGAAGTCATCAATCCCGACGGAACTGCCGAAACGCGTACTTACGTGGTATTAGACGTTGACGGTGCAAAGAAGAAAGCTACCGATACCATCCAGAAGGGCAAAGAAAAAGCTCAGGATACCTGGAAAAAGGTTGAGAGCGGTGCCAAGGAAACCATTAACAAGGTGACCGGCAAGGGTAAGGAAGAGATGGAAATCGACGCCGAGAACCTCGTTGACGGAGAAGAAATTCTCGAGGCAGCCGATGAAGTAAGCGAAGCTGTTGCAGAGACCGTAGGTCTTACTCCCGCCGAGGCATAATCGAAACAGACGAAATACACAGGGCCCGCCATACGGCGAGCCCATTTTTCTTTTCTTTTACGGGATAATATGATATAATATGCAGGCGCATCGGGCAAAAGCCGTAAAGTACCCCGGCCGCAAATCATCGAAAACAAATAAAGCATGCGAGGATACATCCATGGATGAGAACAAAGTAAATGTTACCGCTTCCGCAGAAGGTGAAGCAAATACAGAGGAAAAGGAAGTCGTTTCCAGAAACTTTATCGAAATCGAAATTGACAAGGATCTGGCAGAAGGTGTATATGACACCGTTCATACCCGTTTTCCTCCCGAACCCAACGGCTATCTTCATATCGGCCACGCCAAGAGTATTCTCTTAAACTACGGTCTGGCAAAGAAGTACGGCGGTAAGTTTAACATGCGTTTCGACGACACCAACCCGACGAAGGAAAAGGTGGAATTCGTCAATTCCCAGCTTGAGGACATCAAGTGGCTCGGCGCAGACTGGGAAGACAGACTCTTCTTTGCTTCCGACTACTTCCCTCAGATGTATGAAGCAGCCGTAAAATTAATCAAAAAGGGAAAAGCCTACGTTTCCGACTTAAGTGCGGATGAAATCCGCGAATACCGCGGTACCTTAACGGAAGCCGGAAAAGAAGATCCCTATGCTTCCAGAAGCATTGAAGAAAACCTCTCTTTGTTTGAAGAAATGAAATCCGGTACCGTAGAAGACGGTGCCAGAGTTCTTCGTGCACGCATCGACATGGCATCACCGAATATGAACATGCGTGATCCCGTCATCTACCGTGTGGCTCACATGACCCATCACAGAACCGGTGACACCTGGTGCATCTATCCGATGTATGATTTTGCACATCCCATTGAGGATGCGATTGAAGGCATCACCCACTCCATCTGTACGCTGGAATTCGAGGATCACAGACCTTTATATGACTGGGTCGTAAGAGAACTGGAATATCCTCATCCTCCCCGTCAGATTGAATTTGCAAAGCTTTATTTAAACAATGTCGTAACCGGCAAGCGCTACATCAAGAAACTTGTGGAAGACGGTATTGCGGACGGCTGGGACGATCCCAGACTCGTATCCGTTTCCGCTCTCCGCCGCCGCGGTTACACCCCCGAATCGATTAAAATGTTCGTGGAACTCTGCGGTGTCAGCAAGGCACAGTCCGTAGCGGACATGGGCATGCTTGAATACTGTATCCGTGAGGACCTGAAATTAAAGCGTCCCCGTATGATGGCCGTCCTCGATCCGATCAAACTCGTGATTGATAACTATCCCGAAGGACAGACCGAAATGCTGGATGCGGCAAATAACCTGGAAAACGAAGCCCTCGGTTCCAGACAGATTCCGTTCGGCCGTGAGCTTTGGATTGAACGCGAAGATTTTATGGAAGAACCGATTAAGAAATACTTCCGTCTCTTCCCCGGCAACGAAGTCCGCTTAATGAACGCCTACTTTGTAACCTGCACGGGTTGCGAGAAAGACGAAAACGGCAATGTGACCGTTGTTCACTGCACGTACGATCCCGAAACCAAATCCGGTTCCGGTTTCAATGCAAGAAAAGTCAAAGGTACCATTCACTGGGTATACGCTCCCACCGCAAAACAGGTGGAAGTAAGACTGTTTGAGAATATCATAGACGAAGAAAAAGGGGTCTACGATGAAGTCACCAAGGAAATCAACGTAAATCCCAATTCCAAGAAAATTATCAATGCTTTTGTGGAACCCGCCCTCGCAGAGGCAAAGGCTTATGAAAGCTTCCAGTTCGTACGTAACGGCTTCTTCTGTGTGGACTACAAAGACTCCGCAGAAGGCGCTCCCGTATTTAACCGGATTGTCAGCTTAAAGAGTTCCTTCGTTCTTCCGAAAAACAACTGAAATTAATTCACTCCCGGTCCGTGTACGGCTTGTTTTACAACCGGATCGGACCGGACCTTAACTTTCCGGACAGTGTCCATCCGTAATCCATGGGTAAAGTCTTGCCCTCGCTTACTTTCTTTTTGTAGTTTTCTAATGAAGTAACCGGCATTTACTATCCTTCCTTTTCCCTAAATATAAAGAAAAACCCAATATCTGATATCAGTTTACACGTTTCTATCCAACAGATGTCCAACAAAAAACGAAAAAGGCAGATTATAAATCTGCCTCCAGTACTTCGTAAATATCTTCCAGGCCCTGCTTTGTTTCCGCAGAAAAAGCAATCAGTCTGCCTTCTTTGGGCATTCCGAGACCTTCTCCCACAATCTTTAACTGCTTTTGAAGCTGGGAACGCTTGATTTTATCCGCCTTTGTTGCAATTACAATCGGTGCAAATCCCGTAGCCACAACCCAGTCGTACATCATTTTATCGTTTGCGGACGGCTCATGACGGATATCCACCAAAAGGAAAACCTTCCGAAGAGAGCGCGAGCGTTTTAAGTAACGCTCGATCATTTTGCCCCATTTCTCCTTGGTGCTCTGCGAAACCTTCGCATAGCCGTATCCGGGCAGATCCACCAGATAAAATGCATCATTGATGTTGTAATAATTAATGGTCTGGGTTTTCCCCGGTTCCCCGCTGACTCTCGCATAGGACTTGCGGTTCATCACCGCATTAATCAGTGAGGACTTGCCCACGTTACTTTTCCCGGCGAATGCAAATTCCGGCAGGGTATTCTCGGGCAGGGTGGACGTGATTCCCACGACCGTCTCTAAATTGACACTCTTGATTATCATCTTTGCTTACCTGACTAATGCCTGTTTTAACACGTCTTCCGGCTCTGCTTATCTGACCAGTGCCTGCTTTAACACGTCTTCCATCTTCTCGACCGGAATGATATCGATTCCGTCCGTAATCTCCTTATCGAACTCCTCGATATCCCGCTCGTTTCCTTCCGGAATCAGTACCGTGCGGCATCCGGCGCTCTTTGCGGCAAGAAGTTTTTCCTTAAGACCGCCGATTTCAAGCACGTTTCCGCGAAGGGTAATTTCACCGGTCATCGCAAGATCTCCGCGTACGGGAATATCCGTAACCGCCGATAAAAGGGCCGTTGCGATCGTGATTCCGGCACTCGGTCCGTCCTTCGGAACCGCGCCCTCGGGAATATGAATATGCACATCGTTTTCCCTGAAAACCTCCGGACCGACATGATACTTGTCCGCAACGGCACGCACATAACTGAAGGCTGCCAGACAGGATTCCTTCATAACGTCACCAAGCTGTCCCGTAAAATCAAACTCACCCTTTCCGGGCAGAATTCCAACCTCGATTTCAAGCGTCTCTCCGCCGACCGGCGTCCACGCAAGGCCTGTGGCAATACCGACTCTGGCCTTCTTTCCCTTTTTCTCGGGCTTATATTTCTTCTTTCCGAGGAACTCTTCCAAGTTTCTCTCGGTAACCGCTATCTTCTTACTTTCACCGAGCAATAAGCTCTTGGCGGCTTTGCGGCAGATTTTGCCAAAGGACCGCTCCAGGGCACGAACACCCGCTTCCCTCGTATAGGAGGAAATAATGGTACGAACGGCACCGTCCGTGATAGTCAGTTCGTTTTTCTTAAGACCGTTTGCTTCTAACTGTTTTATCCAGAGATGTTCCTTTGCGATATGAAACTTCTCGGTTGCCAGATAGGAATTCAGTTCGATGATTTCCATACGGTCCAGTAACGGTCTGGGAATATCCTGCGCATTGTTTGCGGTAGCGATAAAAAGCACGCCGGATAAGTCAATCGGAAGATCCACATAGTGGTCGCGGAAGTTTACGTTCTGTTCTCCGTCAAGCACCTCCAAAAGAGCTGCCGCGGGATCTCCCTTATAATCACTGCCGAGCTTGTCGACTTCGTCGAGAAGAATCAGCGGATTGTTTACTTTCGCATGAAGCAGAGCCTTCACCAGTCGTCCCGGCATGGCTCCCACATAAGTTCTTCTGTGTCCGCGGATCTCCGCCTCGTCACGCACACCGCCTAAGCAGATTCTTTCATATTTGCGGTTCATGGCTCTCGCCACGGATTTTGCAATCGAAGTCTTTCCGGTTCCCGGAGGTCCAACAAGACAGAGAATCGGGGTATCGCCGCTTTGATTCCGCGCACGGACCGCAAGAAATTCCAGAATACGCTCCTTGACATCCTTCAGCCCGTAATGATCTTCATCCAGTACCGCTGCCGCATTGGAAAGATCCATATTATCTTCGGTTGCGACCTCCCACGGAATTTCCAGAAGCGTATCCACATACTGATAGGCCACCGCTGCTTCGGAGCCGGAATGCGCCACGCGCTCAAAACGGTCGATTTCTTTTCCGATGCTTTCCTTAATCTCGTCGGATGCTTTCAGCTCCTCCAGGCGTTTCCGGAATTCTTCCGCATCGGATTCCTCATCATCACCGAGTTCCTTGCGAATCACCTTCATCTGCTCACGCAGTACAAAATCTTTCTTCTGCTGCAGAGTCGCTTCGTTCACCTCCTGAATCAGTTTCTCGTTCAGTTCATAGCGAACTTTTGCCACCTGCAGTTCTCTCGTAAATTCACGGTAGAGACACTCAAAAAGAAGTTCCTCCGTTTCCTGCATCAGAAAGGACATGCGCTCGATTGCCTGGAAGGGAATTTTAGCCATTAAAAGTCGCATGAAGGCATAAAGTTCCGTTGCGCTTCTTGCATAATCCAAAAGCGTCTTCGGAAGCGTTTTCTGATAAATGACATACTCTCCCAGAAGCTCGGATAACATACGGATTCTGGCCTCTTCCTCGTCCGGCGAATATTCGGCGCGTTCAATCGGCTTTTCGTTTACCGCAGCCATCACAACGCCGTTCGGCTGTTTGCGGATTTCTCGGAAAACCACACGTTCAAGGCCTTCGAGCAGAATTCTCACATTTCCGTCCGGCATTACAACTTTCTGCTTAATCAGGGTTTCCGCACCCACGGGAAAAACAGACTCCGGTCCCTCAAGGGAACTTAAGCCTTCTCTCATGGTGGCAAGAACCAGATGGCCGCCACTGCTTAACAGATTAATTAAGGCTTCCGACGCATCGCCTTTTTTCAGGTCGATGTGGCCTACCATCCCGGGCAGAACCACCATCCCCTGCATAGCGATTATGGGAAGCCTTTTTAATTCGGATAAATCACTCATATAATAGTTTACCCTTTATGCACGTTTTTTTGTCTTTTTACTCTCTTCAAACCGGATTACCTCGGGCTTGGTTTTGCCAAGTACGGAATCCCTGGTAATGATGACTTTCTGAATGGTCTCGTCAGAGGGAATTTCATACATGACATCCATCATAACCTTTTCCATGATGGAGCGGATTCCTCTCGCACCGGTCTTTCTCTCGTATGCTTCCGATGCAATTTCGCGGATTGCATCCTCCTCGAACTCAAGTTCAACACCGTCGAGTTCAAAGAGTTTCTTATACTGCTTCACCATTGCATTCTTCGGTTCTTTGATGATACGCACCAAAGCATCCACGTCGAGACCCTCGAGGGATACGTTTACCGGCACACGGCCGATGAATTCGGGGATCAGACCGAATTTGATAAAATCCTGCGGAGCCACTTCTTTTAAAAGTTCTCCCAGTGCCTTGTCGGAATTCTTTGCAAGAATGGAATTAAAACCGATGGATTTCTGATTCAGTCTTGCTTCAATAATTTTCTCCAAACCGTCAAACGCACCGCCGCAGATAAACAGAATGTTCGTGGTGTCGATGGGAATCAGTTCCTGCTGGGGATGCTTTCTTCCTCCCTGTGGAGGTACGGATGCGTTGGTTCCCTCGATGATTTTTAAAAGTGCCTGCTGAACGCCTTCGCCGGATACGTCACGGGTAATGGATACGTTCTCGCTCTTCTTGGTGATTTTATCAATTTCGTCGATATATACGATGCCGTATTCCGCGCGGTCCACATCATAGTCTGCCGCCTGAATCAGCTTTAAGAGAATATTCTCGACATCTTCACCGACATAGCCTGCCTCGGTCAGTGTCGTTGCGTCTGCAATGGCAAACGGCACGTTGATGATTTTCGCCAGGGTCTGTGCAAGATACGTCTTGCCGGATCCGGTAGGTCCGACCATGATAATGTTGCTTTTCTGAAGCTCCACATCAAGATCTTCCGGTGCCATAACGCGCTTGTAGTGGTTATATACCGCAACGGATAAAACCTTCTTGGCCTCTTCCTGTCCGATTACGTATTCATCCAGGAATTCCTTGATTTCCACGGGTTTTAAAAGGTTAATTTCCTTCTCGTCGTCGAAATCGTTGTCCTCCTCATCGCCCGAACGGTAATACTTCTGCTCGCCGACAATCTGGGAACACATATCCACGCATTCATCGCAGATAAACAGTCCGTCGGGTCCGGCAATCATTTTATTTACCTGACTCTGGGTACGACCGCAGAAGGAACATCTGATTTCGTCCTTATCCTTTTTTGCCATGTTTCAAACCTTTCTTTATTTCTCGCGACTTACAATAACGTTGTCGATTAAGCCGTATTCTTTGGCTTTCTCAGCGCTCATCCAGTTGTCACGATCGGTATCCGCCGCAATTACCTCATAAGGCTGTCCGGTCTTCTCGGCAAGAATTTTATTGAGTTTCTCCTTCGTCTGAAGGATGTGCTTTGCGGCAATTTCGATTTCCGTTGCCTGACCCTGCGCTCCGCCGAGAGGCTGATGAATCATGATTTCCGCATTGGGAAGAGCCATTCTCTTTCCCTTGGTACCGCCTGCAAGTAAAAATGCGCCCATGGATGCCGCCATACCGATACAGATGGTGGAAACGTCGCATTTAATGTACTGCATGGTATCATAGATTGCCATGCCGGCCGTTACCGAACCGCCGGGGCTGTTGATGTAAAGCTGAATATCCTTGTCGGGATCCTCCGCTTCCAAAAACAGAAGCTGTGCAACGACAAGGCTTGCGGAAAGATCCGTTACTTCCTCACCGAGGAAAATAATACGGTCTTTCAAAAGTCTGGAATAAATATCATAGGACCGCTCTCCGCGGCTGGTCTGTTCAATGACATAAGGTACTAAACTCATAATTGCCTCCCCTCTCTATAACGCATACGAGCCGGCAGGGAAGCCGGCTGTATGACAGATTCGTTTCAATTCATCGGATTAAGCTTCTTTGGCATTCTCGGTAACAAGAGTAATTGCCTTCTGGATGGCGATGTCTTTCTTGAATTCTTTGATACGCTCTTCATCCATCCACTCGTTCTTAATCTTTTCCGGTTCAACTTTGTACTGATCCGCAAGCTTCTTGATTTCGGCATCGAATTCTTCTTCGCTGACTTCGATGTTCTCTGCCTTTACGATTGCTTCGCAAACCAGTCTTGTCTTAATACGACGCTCAGCCTGCTCTTTTACCTGCCCCATCATCTTCTCTTCGTTCATGCCGGTGTACGTATAGTACTGCTCGATGTTCATGCCCTGCATGGTAAGTCTCTGGGAGAAGTCGTTTACGATGCCTCTCTGCTCGGTCTGAAGCATTGCTTCGGGAATATCCATGGTAGCGTTCTCAATCACCTTGGCGATAACCGCATCTTCCTTCTTGGTGGTAGCTTCTGCAGCCTTGCTTTCCTTTAAGTGGTCTTCCACGCTCTTCTTGTACTCGGCGAAGGTTTCATACTCGCTGACTTCGGAAGCGAACTCGTCGTCCAGTTCGGGAAGTTCGTTCTCTTTGATGCCCTTGATGGTTACGTTGAATTTCGCAGGCTTACCCTTTAACTCTTCCGCATGATATTCTTCGGGGAAGGTAACATCCACAACAACGTCCTCACCGATGGACTTGCCGATTAACTGCTCCTCGAATCCCTCGATAAAGGAATGAGAACCGATGGTCAGAGGATAATCGGTACCCTTGCCGCCTTCAAATGCAACGTCATCCACGAATCCTTCAAAGTCGATGGTTACGATGTCGCCGTCCTTAACCGGTCTGTCTTCAATCGTAATGGTACGTGCGCTGTTTTTACGCTCTTTCTCGATTTCTTCGTTAACTTCTTCCTCGGTAACGGTAGTCTCGATCTTGTCGATGGTGATTCCCTTGTACTCACCTAAGGTTACTTCAGGCTTTAAAGCTACCTCTGCGGTGAAAATGAAAGGCTTTCCTTCTTCCATCTGAACAACATCAATCTTGGGCATGGAAGTAATCTCTTCCTCGCACTCGTTATATGCTTTCTCATAGGCATCGGGAATAATCTCGTTTGCCGCATCTTCGTAAAATACCTGCTTGCCGTACATCTTCTCAATCATTGCACGGGGCACCTTGCCGGCACGGAAACCGGGAATGCTGATTTTTTTCTTATTTTTGTTGTAAGCAACCTCGATTGCCTTGGCAAAATCCTCTGCGGGAACCTCGATGGTCAGCTTCGCCATTCCTTTTTCCAACTTCTCAACTTTCAAACTCATTTTGTGTTTCTCCTTTCATAACATCCGCGAATCAACCCGCAGACAGAAAATAATTATATCATAATTTCGCGAATCCCTCAAGATTCGGTTATTGCATCATTTCGGGAGGACCGTAAACCAACGGTTCCATATTCTTGACAGGATCATAATCCCCGTCCTTTTCCTTATCGGTTTTTCCGTCGTTGTCCTCTTTACCGTCGCTGTCTTCTTTGCCGTTGTTGTCCTTTTTGCCGTTGTTGTCCTCTTTATCGGCATCGTTGTCTTTGACCTCGTCCGGATCCACAATCGGCTCATCATTTAACTCTTCTTCGGAGATTTCCTCCACCGGTTCCTCTTCCCCCGTAAAAGGAGGTCCGTAAACTTCCTCTAACTGATTCTGGGAAGGGTCGAATACTTCGGGAGGACCGTATACGCACGGAACCTCGTTCTGGGCCGGATTAAACGGTGAAATCGGTCTGTCGCCGTTTACATTGTAAATGACACTTGCGGATGCGCAGAGAATCAGAAGAATCAGCATTCCCACGCCTGCAATCAGCATAAGCAGGGCAAGCCATCCGCTCTTTCCGGCATCTCTGAGTCTTCGCACGGTTAATGAAATCCAGGGAAGTACGGACAATACCAGGAATCCGCCGAGCGCAAATGCCGCAAGGCAAAACCACAGTCCTCCTTCCTCCGCGACAAAGGATGCATACAAAAGACCGCAGGCTGCACCGAATACAAGTACCTGAATCACAAAGGGGAACCAGTATTCCTTTCTCGAGGCGGTTCCTTTGTAATTGAATGTATTCGCCCACATTCTGCCGTATGCACCGAAGAAAGTAACTTTTTCTTCCATTGCTGTAACTCCTTTCGGGATTTACCCGAATCTGACACTTACTGGAACAATTCTCCGTAGATGGTGAAGAAATCCGCCGTATCGATGGCATCATCCTTCACGGCATGAATTTTCGCCCACGCATCCTCGTTTAAATTGCCCGTCCGCTCTCCGAGAAAGGCATTGTATTCCTCTTCGAAGGCTTCATTCTTTTTCTGGTTCAGGATTTTCAGCTTGTTCTCGTCGGTTTCGTCCCGGTCAAACATGTTATCGCAGCGGATAATATAGAATCCGTCCGGTGTTTCCACAATGTCACTTACTTCATCCGTTGCCAGATTGAAAGCCGCTTCTTCATATGCCGGGTCGGTTTCGCCCCTGCGATAAAGGAACGTGCTGTTCTCATCCTCATTGTAGGAAGCAATCAGGCTGTCGAATTTCTTGCCGTCTTCAAGTTCGGCGATGACTTCTTCCGCCTTTTTTCTTGCTTCCGCCTTTTTCTCATCGGAATATTCCACACGGCTGCCCGAGGAATCGATGGAATAGGTCTTGATATGAATATGCGAAACCGTAATGGTTCTGGCCTCGTCGTCACTGATTTCCGGATTAATGTCTTTTACCAGAAAACCGTATACACGGTTGGCCAGTGCATATTCGCGGTACATGTTCTCAAAATCTTTTTCGCTTAAGTTAAAAAGCTTCTTCTCCTCTTCGCTGAGAGAAGTGTAATACTGCTGTGCCGCCGCTTTCGCAAGTTTCTCGTCATCCTTGCTTAAGGAAACCTTCTTCTTTGCCGCAAGCAGGTTCATGACCTTGACTCTGGAAATTCTCGCAAGAACCGTTTCTTTCAAACCGTCTTCCAAAAGTTCCCCGTCCTCCGTCGTCATTTCCCAGATCCGGTCTCCGTAGGCATTCTCGTACATATTCTGTGTATTGATCAGATATACGAGATATTCCGACTCGGTACAGACAGCCTTGTCAATGATGAACAGCTGCCCTTCTTCAAAGCCCGTGGTCAGAACGATTTTTTTCTTACATCCCGACAGCGGAAGAACCATTGCAACTGCCAGAAGCATTGCCAGTATTCTTTTGATCGCTTTTCGGTTTCTATACATCGTTTTTATAAAATAATCAGTTCAAAGGATATTTGTCGGTTAAGGACTGAACAATCTCTCTTGCGTAAGGAATCTTCTCCTCACCGCCCTTGATTACGGATGCAATTGCTTCCGCAATGCGGTCCATATCCTCTTCGTTCATGCCGCGGGAAGTAACCGCGGGAGTACCGAGACGGATACCGCTGGTAACGAACGGAGACTGGGGATCGTTCGGGATTGTGTTCTTGTTTGCGGTGATGTGAGCTTCATCCAGCCATTTCTCCACCTGCTTGCCGGTTAAGTTGTATTTCTTTAAGTCAACCAGCATTAAGTGATTGTCGGTTCCGCCGGAAACGATGTCAATGTCTCTGGAAAGAAGTCCCTTGCACAGAGCCTGTGCGTTTTTAACGATATTCTGCTGATAAACCTTGAAGTCGTCGCTTAAAGCTTCTTCAAAGCAGACAGCCTTTGCCGCAATGACATGCATTAAAGGTCCGCCCTGAATTCCGGGGAATACAGCCTTGTTGAAGTTGTACTTCTCTGCCGCTTCCTTGTTAGCCATAATCATACCGCCTCTGGGCCCGCGAAGGGTCTTGTGGGTGGTGGTGGTTACAACGTCTGCATAAGGGAAGGGTGAGGGATGAAGACCGGTTGCCACCAGTCCGGCGATATGTGCAATATCCACCATCATCACTGCGTCGACTTTGTCGCAGATCTCACGAATTCTCTTAAAATCGATAGTTCTTGCATAGGCACTTGCACCCGCAATAATCATCTTGGGCCTGCATTCAAGCGCAAGCTCTTCCATTTTATCGTAATCAAGGAAGCCGTCATCGTTTACGCCGTAAGGAACAACCTTAAAATATTTGCCGGACATGTTTGCCGGTGAACCGTGGGTTAAATGTCCGCCGTGGTCAAGATTCATGCCCATGATGGTATCCCCGGGATTTAAAACAGCAAACTGAACCGCCATGTTGGCCTGCGCACCGGAGTGGGGCTGAACGTTTACATAGTCACAGTGAAATAACTTCTTTGCTCTTTCTCTGGCAAGATCTTCCACTACGTCCACGCACTGGCAGCCGCCGTAATATCTCTTTCCGGGATATCCTTCCGCGTATTTATTGGTAAGTACACTGCCCATAGCAGCCATAACTGCCTTGCTCACCCAGTTTTCGGATGCAATCAGCTCAATGTGGGAATTCTGACGGGCCTGCTCGTCAAGAATCGCCTGTGCCACTTCGGGGTCTACTGCTTTGATTTCGTCAAATGAATACATGATTAAGCCTCCTTAAGTCCTTGTAATGCGTAAATGAAAGGGCATAAGCCAATAAAGCCCATGCCCGAAAATTATATCATAAAACTGGTTGTAAATCTATAAGAATCTGAGGAAAATACATCAGAAAATATATTTTTTATATGCTTTGAACGCACTGGGAAGCGCATATCCCTCTTTTCGTTCCTCTTTTGTGACAAAGAAAATCCCGTTGGCGGGGTCGTAAACGGAGGGGTCCGCGATATCGTCCACCACGGCATGGAATGCTTTCATGTGCCATTCGATATGGGAAAAAACATGCGTGCTTTCCTCGATTTCCCGGATTCGGACCGGGTGATAGCCGAGTCCTTCGATATAGGAAGATGCCTGCTTCTTTGTAAGAAAACCTTCCGCTGCGGGCAGCTCGTACATGCCGGCAAGCAGTCCCTTTCCCGGGCGTTTCTTTAACGCGATTCCGCGCGTGGATTCCAAAACAAAAACCGTGCGGTTTTCTATCCGCCGTTTTGCTTTTGCGGCTTTCTTCGGATACTCACCGATCCGCCCTTCCTTATACGCCCTGCAGACTCCTGCGAAGGGACATTCGCCGCATTTCGGCTCTCCGTTCGGCAGACAGACCGTGGCTCCGACTTCCATCATTGCGGCGTTAAAATCGCCGGGACGGTAGGTTAAATCGCCATCGTTCTTTTCCGCGCAGCCCTTTTCACTCTCCACACAGCCCTTTTCACTCGCTTCGCCGGCCTTATGCATCAGGACCGCTATCTCCTCCCGGATGCGTTTCACCGTTTTGGCATCGGAGATGCATCCGTCGTCGGCCATGATACGCGTATAGACGCGAAGCACGTTTCCGTCGACCGCGGGGACATTCTCCCCGCCCGCAATCGAGGCAACCGCACCTGCGGTATAGGACCCGATTCCGGGAAGCGTTAACAGTACTTCGTAAGAAACAGGAAAAAGGCCGCCGCAGGAAGCATTCACTTCCATGGCTGCCTTATGCATATTTCTGACTCTGGAATAATAACCAAGCCCCTCCCAGATGCGTGTCAGGTCATCCTCCTTTGCTTCGGCAAGTGCCTTCACATCGGGATACTTCGACAAAAAAGAGGCATAGTACGGTTTTACGGCTTCCACGCGGGTCTGCTGCAGCATGATTTCCGATACCCAGATGCGGTACGGATCGTTTGTATGCCGCCAGGGCAAGTCCCGCTTATTTGCACGATACCAGGCAAGAAGCCGGTAAACGTCTTTTACTTTTAATATCGGTCTGTTCATGGCATTCCCTGTATCTTTTGTCTTCGGACCATTTTGCGGGGTCTGATTCTTCGGACCGTTTCGGGTCCGTATCTTCGACCGTATCTTTACCGCGAAAACTAACGGAAATCCTTGCCGTCAAATTCGCTCATGGTCTCAAGACGTTTCACCAAAGCCTTAAAGTGATCGGCCGCACTTCCCGGCTGCATGGGAAAATCCAGGGATAAGAACATGATGGCAAACGTTTCTTCCGAGATATGTCCTTCGAGTTCCTTTAAGACTTCTATCTTTCCGTCGTAGGAATCCGCGCTGATGAATTTCTGCAGACCGGGATCGATTTCGATGGGAATGGTCTGGGAAAGATCCGGAGCGGTTGCCGAAATCGTCTCTTTCTCAAAACGGTGTTTCTGGGTTGCGTACGGATAATCTTCGGGGCTTAATTCCTCAACGAAAGACCACTGCGGTCTGACAAACACCTCATAAGGCGGATACAGTGCCTTATATACCACCATCATGCTGCCGTCTTCGCTGTTTTTCGCCAGCGTCACGATTTCGTACCGTTTCCCTTTAAAATGTGTGTAAACGTCGCCTTTTTTCAATTCATGTTCCATGTATTTCCCCTCCCTAATCTTCTTTTCCGGAATACCGGATCAGTAATAATTCCACTGCCATACGGTCCGAGATTCCTCCGCTTTTGAAAAGCCGGTCATACTCTGCCGCATCGCGCAGGGCGTTTTTTAATTCCTCCGAAGAAAACTGCTTGGCCTGCGTTTCATACTTTCTTGCCACGTAAGCCTGTGCTTTGGCATCCCTGCCTTTAAATTCCATCTTCTGTCCGATCTGCTCGCTGCTCATTCCGTGATTCATCAAATCCTTCACGGCAATGAGAATACGAAACTGTTTGGCCATCAGCGCAAGGATTTTAAGAGGCGGTTCGCGAAGTTCCAGCAGATCGTAATAAAGCTTCAGTGCCTCTTTCTGCTGCCGGTTTGCAAGAAAACCGATCATATCAAATACCCGGTCCTGCACCGTGACATGACACAGATTGTCGACATCCGTTTTCTCTATGACGTTTTTATCCATGCAGTACGCGGTAAGCTTGTCCATCTCCGAAGCAATGGCAAACATGTCACGTCCCGTATCATCCATAATCGTCCGGACCGCCGCCTGTGTGATGTTTAATCCGGCGTCCTGTGCCCGGTGCACGATAAAACTGGTCAGCCTTTCATCGCTTTGCAGCGAAAACTCTTCCACCAGACCGATTCGGGAAACTTCTTTAAACGTTGTAAGCCGCTTGTCCGGCTTATCTTCCAGAAAGACAATCAGGGTGCTTTCCGGAAGGTTTTTTAAAAGATTCAGAAGGTCGTCGTTTGCCCTTGTAAAGAGTTCCGCGCCCTCGATCACGATCATTCTGCGCTCCGCGAAAAAAGGCATCGTTAAGGCTGCATCCGAAAAAGCGTCTACGGTAACGTCCTTTCCCGAGAAACGGAAGAAATTCATATCGCCCCTCAGTTCGTCGATGCTTTTCCCCATACAGGCCTTCACAAGCCTGTTGCGGAAAAAATGCACCAGATACTGTTCCTCTCCGAAGAGAAGGTAGGCCCGTCTTAATTTCCCTGACTTTATGTCTTTTTGCACTTCAAACATTTCAGGTGCTGCCATTGTCATCTCCCGCGGGAAGGCGGTTTAAAAGCGCATCCCCGTTTGTTTTCAGCCACTTGTCCCACTTTTTGTATTCCGGAAAGACCCGGTAAACATGCCCGTAAAATCTTTCCGAATGATTCATTTCCAGCCTGTGGCAGAGTTCATGCACCACCACGCTGTCCAGAACCTCCGGCGGAGCCAGCAGTAAAAGTGCATTGAAACTTAAGTTTCCGTCCTTCGTGCAGCTTCCCCACCTTGTACGCTGCTTGCGGATTGAAATTTTACCGTATGTCACGCCGAGCATGGGCGCGTAATACTCCACCCGCTGCCGGAACGCCGTTTTCGCAACTTTCACCAGATGATTTAACTCCGTCTTCGACAGTTTCGGAGTCTGCGCCGCAATCAATTCCTTACGTCTCTGTTCGGCGGTATGTTTCGAAATCCAATCCCGGTTTGCCGTGACGAATTCTTCGATTTCCGATTTTGAGACAAAGAAAGGTGCCCTCACTTCGGCATTACCGTCTTTGGTAATGTGAAGACTGATGGTTTTGCGCCTGCTTCGGACGACTTTTACGGTAATTTCTCTCCGGGTCTCTTCATTCATTGTATCACAAGGTTTCCAAATACTTCATAAAATTCTCTTTATTCTCTCTCGCGGTTGTGGTCGGTCTTCCGAGATCGTCCCTTGCACCGATGGAACAAAGCACTTCGATGAAGGATAATTCGTTTCTTTGTTTTGCTTCCTTAAGTGCCGCATCCAGCTCGTCAAACGTCGTTACCCTTACGGCATTCGGATAGCCGCATCCTTTTGCAATCTGTATCATGTCTGCCTTTGCGGCCACGGTCGGCATTCCGCCGACGGTTTCATGTGCTCCGTTGTTGATCAGCACATGAACCAGATTCTTCGGCGCATTGGCTCCGATGACAGCCATGGAACCCATGTGCATCAGTACCGCTCCGTCACCGTCTATGCACCAGATTTTTGCATCCGGTTTCTCAAATGCAATTCCGAGTGCGATGGAAGAGGAATGTCCCATGGAACCCACGGTCAGGAAATCCCTGCTGTGATCCTGTCCCTTTGCTTCCCTGATTTCAAACAGTTCACGGCTTGCCTTTCCCGTAGTGGAAACAATCGGATCATCGCCGGAAACATCCGTAATATGGCGGATAATTTCCTCACGTACCATTGTATTGCCGTTTTTGTATTCCACCTTCCCGTCAAAGGAAAGGGCACCCTTGCGAACCACGAAGGCAACATTTTTGCCGGCTTTCAGTTTTTCCCGGAAAGAATCCATCACTTTTACCAGTTCCTCCCCGGTCGTCTCCTTTCCGATGATAAAACTTGCGATATCCATATCTTCGAGCAGCTTAACGGTTACCTCTCCCTGATAGATATGCTGGGGTTCGTCATGTACCCCCGGTTCGCCTCTCCATCCGATTACAAAAATCATCGGAATGGCGTAGACCTTGTCATTCAAAAGAGATGCCACGGGATTGATGATGTTTCCCTCTCCGCTGTTTTGCATATAAACTACGGGAACCTTTCCCGTTGCCAGATAATAGCCTGCTGCCAGCGCCGTGCAGTTTCCCTCGTTTGCGGCTATCACATGATGCTTCGGATCGATGCCGTAGCGCGCGATCAGATAATTGCAAAGTGCCTTTAACTGGCTGTCGGGCACGCCCGTATAAAATTCCGCTCCCAGTATTTCCGTGAATTTTTCTGCGTTCATGTTATTCTCCTAAATCTCGTCAATCAGTGTAATGATTTCTTTGATGGGCATCAGTCTGTCATCCACTTCCTTGGCCCTGTGATACCGAAGAATGTCCTCGGCCGTTTTCTGCATGGCCGGGAAAGCGCTTCTGGTAAGCTGGTTCGCATAGATGACGATATTAACGCCGTGCGACGAAAGCTCCTCTTCCGTTATTACGTTAAAACTCGACGGAACCACAACGATCGGTGTATTCTTATCCACTGCCCGGAATTTGTCGCAAAATTCCAGAATCTCCGCAGGATCTTTCTTACGGCTGTGAATCATGATTCCGTCCGCGCCCGCTTTTACAAATGCAAAGGCACGATTCAGGGCATCTTCCATGCCGCGTTCGAGAATCAGGCTCTCGATTCTGGCGATAATCATAAAATCATCCGTCAGCTGCGCTTTCTTGCCCGCGGCGATTTTTGCGCTCATCTCCTCAATGGTGGCCTGCGTCTGTTCCACTTCGGTGCCGAATAAGGAATTCTTCTTAAGACCTTTTTTGTCTTCGATGATAACCGCAGAAACGCCGAGACGTTCCAGACTTCTTACAGTATAAACAAAGTGCTCGGTCAGTCCGCCGGTATCGCCGTCAAAAATAATCGGTTTCGTGGTTACTTCCGTAATATCTTCAATCGTACGCAGACGGCTGGTAATATCGACAAGTTCGATATCCGGCTTGCCCTTCGCGGTACTGTCGCAAAGAGACGAAATCCACATGGCGTCGAACTGGTCCAATTTGCCTTCACGCTCGACAACCGTTTTTTCCACAATCAGGCCGGTGAGTCCGCTGTGGGCTTCCATAACCTTTACGATGTCGGTCATGTTAAGAAGCTGGCGAAGACGTTTTCTTCTGTATTCCGGCATGGAAAGTTTTTCCTTTAACTGCAGATCGATTTTATACACGGTCTCGTTAAAGGTATAGGGAACGTCGATGATTTCACCGCCGTAGGCTTTCAATTTCTCTTCCACATGTTCGCGGATGGATGCTTCGGGGCCGTTCTTCCAGTTATCCCCGTGAATAACGTAATCCGGACGGATCAAGGTGATTACATCGTCATAGAGCATGTCCTCCTGAATCACCACTTCATCCACACCTTCGATGGAACGGTAGAGTTTAATTCTCTCTTCCTGCGGAAGCGTCGAAAAACGGTTGTAACGAATCAGTGCACGGTCGGATAACGCACCGACGATAACACGGCCGTACTTCTTTGCTTCGTTTATGATGTTTAAATGTCCTTCATGAATAATGTCGGTACAAAAGCAGGTATATGCTTTTTTCATGGCTGTCTGTTTTCCTCCTTACATTCCGTTATTTGTAAACGACCGGAATCTGTACGCCGGTTACCTCAAGTGCTTCCCGAAATACTTTAAAGAAGTCTTTGATGTCGCTTTCGTCAATGGCACCGAGTGCGCATAAACGGAAGGTGTTGGTCGTGGAAATTTTACCCGGGTAAATGGTAAATCCTCTTTCATAACAATAATCGTGAACCTTCTCAAAACTCCAATTCTCATCATCCGGATAGATGGCGGAGGAAACGAGTCCGGCCCTGAACTGCGGTTTGATTACCTGCTTGAATCCCAGTTCGTCCAGGCCCTCGTTGATGGCATTGAAGACTCTCGTGTGTCTTGCCCATTTGGCCTCTTCTCCCTCGGCCCAGTATTCTTTCAATGCTTCGATAGTAGCGTAAACCGTTTGTACGGGCGGTGTAAAATGCATCTCTCCCGTTTTCTCGAAGTAATCGTACTGAAGGAAAAGATTACAGTAGTAGGACCGTTTCGGATAATCCCTGGAAGCTTCTAAAATCGCTCTGTTTCCGACCACGAAGGAAAGACCGGTCATGGCCATTAATCCCTTCTGCGCGCTTGCCATACAGAAATCGATATTGTCCTGTCGGATATTAATCGGGCGCATTGCATAGGTTGATGTGGTATCCACGGTAAAAATCGCATTATACTTATGAGCCAGTGCTCCGATTTCACGGATGGGATTTAAAATTCCCGTACCGGTTTCGTTGTGCGTGGTATGTACAAGTCTGATATCGGGATTCTCCCGTAATGTTTTTTCCACCACCGCAAGATCCGGCTGTTCGTCCACGGGAAATTTTAAATTGATAAAAGGAAGGTTGTAGTATTCGCAGATTTCCGCCGCTCTCGTGCTGTATGCACCGTTATTAATCACCAGTATCTTTCCGCCTTCCGGGAGCAGTGAATTCAGACAGACATCAATGTTGATGGTTCCGCTTCCGCAGAATAAAACGGAGGTGTATTCGTTTAAATCCCCGTGTACGATTCTGACCAGGTCCTCTCTTAAGCCCTTCATAAGTCCCGCGAATTCTTTCTCTCTTGGGCAGATATCGGGAACGACCTGCGCATATTTTACGGTATCCGTTGTAGTGGACGGTCCCGGATTTAAAAGAACATTTCTTTTGATTGCTTCCATGGTTCTCCTTTCATGCAGTGTAAGTACTGCAATTAAACGTCGTATGTTTTGTCAATGGCCTTCAGTTCACGCAACGTATCGATTTCGATGATATCCTCCGCACTGCATTCACTTACATGCACTTTGTAATTCTCTTTTTTGTATACAAGCGGCACCTGTTCCCAGTATCGTTCTCTGCCGCCCGGTGATTCATAAACGCTTGCGATGTCCTTTTCCAGTTTCTTTCCGTCTTCCTCATCCCAGTAGGAGATGCCGACCATCTGCCAGCAGTCGGTACCGCCGACCTTCTCCTCCAAGATGACGCCGTTTTTGACCGTAAAACACCAGTCATCGGTTTTCTCCACGGGAATGGCAAGAAAATCGGAATGATAATGATACTTCTTCACAATCTTCGGATTGGACAAAAGAAGATCCGCTTCAAACACATAGGCTCTCGAAAGCAGCGACTTTGCAATCACTGCGGAACTGATGTTGTTCGCTTCGTTGTATACGGGATTCTCCAGAAAATGAATCATCGGATATTTGTACAAAAGCTGGTCAAACTGCTCGGCCAGATATCCGCGCACAATGTAGATTTCCTCGATTCCGGCTGCCAGACAGGCATCCAGAAGATGATCGATAATACGCACGCCCTTTACGCGCACCAGGGGTTTCGGGGTATTTAAAGTAATCGGAACCATACGGCTTCCGAATCCAGCTGCGATAAAAACGGCACGCTTTACACGGTAGGGTTCCAGCGCGGCAAGTCCGCGTTCCGTCACTTCACCGTCCGATAAAAGGCCCTCATCCGTCAGTTCTTTTATGGCTTTGTTTACCGAGCCGAGTGAACATCCGAGGGTTTTGGTGACATCCCGCTGCGTCATGGGACCGTCACCGGTCGCAATCGCCGATAAAACGTCGAATTGTCTTTCTGTAAGCTTCATTTGACACCTCTTGTCGTTTCTGATGGTTTTTTTCTTCTTGTGTTCATTTTTTACAAGAAAAACGAATCACATGAACATTAAACCACGCAGTAACGACCCGTGTCAAGGAAGACTTACGATTTTAAAATGAATAATAGGTATACGGCGTCGAATGGCCCGGATAACCGTTTGTCGCTCCGTTAAAAACCGACATGCCGCAGCCTGCCATAAAAATAATGGTAAGAAGCAAAGCCACGCCGCCGACAATCAGTCCGGCAACAGCAAGTTTCTTTCCGATGTGGACCTTTTTTGTCGTCACTTCCGCCTCAAGCATGACTCTGTTGTGAAGCACAAAAACAACAGCAGCCATAATCACCGCACCGATGACATAGATGAAACAGCAAAGCGGAAACCAGCAAAACAGCAGTGCCAGTACAGACCAAAACAGCGTATTAATTCCGAAAATCATAGCCGTAATCTCCTTACCCGGACATTTCGACGGCTGCCGTCTCGCTGCCCGAAAACGTTCATAATTGGTTGCATATCCCTGGTCTTCATCAAATCTGTTATATCCGTTAAATCCGTCCATGCCGGTTCCTCCCTGGTTTATTACAATAAGTCGGCTGCTGCATTCATTATAACAGATAACCCGGCAATGTCACCATCCAAAACATCCGCACCGCTACCGGATAAATCCCCGGATTCTGAATTTGCCGAACATATTCTTTTCTAAAAAAATCGCTCCCTGCCCGGAGGTCAGATACATTTCGCTTCCGGCACACCTTAAACGCTCCACCGTCTCCTTATGCGGATGCCCGTAGACATTGTTTCGCCCGCAGGAAATAACGGCATAGTCCGGTTTCAGCCCCAGTATAAAATCTTCCGAGTTCGAATCATTCGCCGAACCGTGATGTGCGCATTTTAAAACAGCGACGGTTTCTTTTCCCGCATTTTCGAACGCACCTTTCCCTTCTTTTTTCATAAAATACTCTTTTACGGCTTCTTCGCCCAGCACCGTTGAATCACCCATCAGAAAGACTTCCTGCGTGTATCGTCTGTTTTGACTTTCATACAGCAATACGAGCGAAGAGTCGTTTCTGTCTTCATACCGCTTATGCGGGTTTGGTGACATCACCCGGAAGAAGTATTCTGCGCCTTGGGATGCCGGACCAATTATGTCTCCTTCTTTCAGATAAAGAACCGGGATGCCTCTTTGTTTTGCAAGATGTTTCACTTTCCAGAAGTCCGTTTCGTCCTCTTTACTGACAACCGGTAACGCTATGGCGCGAACAACAATTTCTCCGTCAGCAAGTACCTGTTCGAATCCGTTGATATGATCCGCATCTTCGTGTGTCAGAAACCATACATCCACCGCCTTTTCCCCCTCATACCGAAGGTACGGCACAATGATTTTCTCCCCGACATTTTTCTTTGATGTGGACCCCCCGTCTACCATGTACACTTTTCCGTCACCGGTTCTGATAAAGATTCCGTCTCCCTGGCCGACATCGAGAAACGTTACCCCTGCCTTCTTCGGCGTTGTCATCAAAAAAATCATACCCAGACTTACAAGTACAAAGAAAAGGATTCTTCGGACCAGATCCGCTGCCTTTACAATCCGCAGCTCTTCCGTGATTTTATCCTGCTTTCCCTGTCCGCTGTCCCTCAAACGGACTGCTTCGTTCAGACAGTGATAATACTTAAGTTTCATTCTTCGTTTGAGCGAAAGTGTAAACGCGGTAATTAAAACTACAAATGTAGTATATATCAATACTCTCCCGATCTGCGGAGCCTTCACGTTTAAATGAATGAAAGAGATCCTGTTCATAATCCGCACGGCAGATTCCATTGCAAAAAGAATACTCTTTGTAAGAAGCGCAAACAGCGAAGCACCTCTTGGGAAAAAAAAGGAAAAGGCAACCAGAATAAAAGCACACGCAAACAATACCGGCATGGCAGGAATCACCAACATGTTCAAAAGAAATCCCCCGAACGATACACTGTTAAAACTGCGAAGGATTACGGGGAGTGTCACGGCGAATACCGAGAAGGAAACAAAGAATCCGTCCGTCCACTTCTTTTTTCCGGGTTTCGCACTTTCCAGACAGGGATAAAGAAAAACGATGCCTCCAAAGGCAAGGTAGGTAAGTAAAAAAGAGCTGTCCTGCACCATAAAGGGAAATGCAAGGCAGGTCAGAAATGCCCCCAGCGCCAAAGCGGTCGGCGGATCGTATGCTTTCTTTAAGTTCCGTGCAAGCAGCCGGTAGGAAAACATAAAAACGGCCCGAAAGACGCTCGGTGCGAATCCCACCATCAGACCGTATAAAAACAGAATTCCGACCGTCAGCACAAAAGAGGCTTTTTTCGGCAGTGGAAAGAAAGTAAGCAGCGCATAAAGAAACGCTCCGATTAAGGAGATGTGAAGTCCGCTGATGGCAAGGATGTGCGAGATTCCTCCGTCGCGGTACATTTCCTTCACGTCTTTTGAAAGATTCTCTTTCTCGCCAAAGAGCATTGCCGAAAGAATGCCTCCGTAATTCCTGCCAAGATAATCGTTATATTTTGCACTGCAGATTCTTCGAAGACGGTACATCATTTCCGGAATGGTTAACCGACCGGCCTCTGCTTTTCCGCCTGCATCCTTCGCCTGATAAAGTACATACCGGTATCCTCTGGCTCTGTAATATTTCCCGGCATCAAACTCTCCGGGATTCGTAGCCTTACTTATACAGGATACTTCTCCCCTTAAAACGGTTTTTCTGCCAATCACAAAACCGCTTACATCTTCCGAAGACGGATTCTCTTCGCCGGCTAAATCCGCATAGCAAACAAAGCCCCGGAATGCGAGACGTTTCCATTTGGCGTTTTCGGTTTTCATTGCTGCTTCGTTTTGGGAATAATGATTGAGATCGGAACAGATACTGACTTCTTTCAGATAAAGAACCAGATTATCGTTTTTTACTTCTTTCTTTACAAGCCGGCCGCAGATGACCGCCTCGCCGGAATAATCCGGCAGCGGGTGGATTCTTTCATACACACCCGCCAAAAGAAACAGCACCGCAATTCCCAAAAGAGCGGCCCACATAAGCGGTCTTCTCATGGTTTGCTGCTTTCTTTGATATTCCTGTCTTTGCTGTTTTTATGTTATTTCGGTTTTATTGCTCTTCCTGCAGTACAATATCGAGATTTCGTTCAAAGGATTCTTCCAGACTGATACTTTCGCGGAACAGAATCTTGGAATTGCCGTTCACCTGAATCTGCACACGATTCACATTATGAAGGTCAATCAAAGAATTGGCGATGGAATAGATTACCACCTCCGAAGAAATATCATTGGGCTGCTTTAAGAAATCCTCGCTGAGATTTACATAGCAGATCCCGTCTTTATTCGTAACACTTAAAATCTTTGTATCAGGATTAATCGTCGCATAATATCCGTTCAGAACCGGTCCCTTGATTAACTGCTCCATAACCATCTTTTCCATGGAGATGTTGGTATTGTATACCACCTGACGCTGCCCGGTAATCAGGTTCTTTCCGTCCTCGGTCGCAAAATATAACGTCACGGTAGCTTTCTCGTACGCATTGATTTCCTTCCCGTCATTCTCAACAAACGATTCTTCATTTAAAAATCCCACGGGATTGCCGTTAACGTCCGTCAGCCCTTCCCCGTTTATCAGAATCTGCACATAGGATACTTCCGGAATCTGCGCAAAGGAACGCACGAAGGCCGCACGGACCAGAATTTCTTCCGAAGGCTTTAAATCCCTGTATTTTTTATCCATATCCAGAGTCAGGTTTCCTTCTTTGAACGTATACCCCAGAATAGAGAAGTCCTCTCCGAGAGATGCCTTTAATTCTTTATGCTTCGGTTCTTCGGAAAGAGCCGCAATCATCTCTTCAATCCGGTCATGCGGATCGTCTGAAGTAAAGACATATTTCTCGCCCTGAATACGGGTTTTGTCACGATTGATATAATAAACCGCCGTATCCTTCTTAATCGCCGGTTCGCTCGAATTTTCCGTTTCTTTCGGCTTACATCCGTAGGATAAAATCGATACTGCCGCAAGAAGTACCGCAAGAAGAATTGCGATATTCATTTTTTTCCACTTAAAACGTTTCATGTTTTTCCTCAAAAAGCAGCCTAAGTATTCTGTGTTTCCGCTGCATTCTTGTTCTGTGCATAGTTAATCGGAACCTTAACCGTAAACGTGGTTCCTTTTCCGATTTCGGAATTCACCACAATGGAACCTCTGTGAAGCAGTATTGCACTTCTTGTAATGGCAAGACCGAGTCCCGTTCCGCCGATTTCCCTCGAGTGTGACTTGTCCACGCGGTAAAATCTTTCAAAAATGGATTTCTGATCTTCCTGCGCGATGCCGATACCCGTATCCGTAACCGTAACGGTGAAAAACTGATAATCCGCATCCAGCGTGACCTTCACGACACCGTCTCTTTGATTGTACTTGATTCCGTTTTCGATTAAATTCGTCAAAGCCAGGGTGAATTTTACCTCGTCGAGTTCCGCGCTGACCTGACGGATGCTTTCGAATACCATCTCCACCTGATTGCGCTGTGCAAGCGGCGAGAGACGTTTAAACACCGACTCGATCAATGCATTGACATCCACGGAAGTGATATTTAAATTTGTGGACTTCTTGTCCATTTTCACAAGCGAAAGAAGATCGTTGATGATACTGTTCTCGCGATCGATTTCCTCACAGATATCGGACATGAAATCCCTGTAAACCTCTACCGGAACATCTTCCTGATTGTTCAGGGAATCAGCCAGAACCTTTACGGAAGTAAGCGGAGTTTTCAGTTCGTGCGAGACGTTTGAAACAAACTCCTGGCGGGACTCCTCCATGATTTTGATTCGTTCCATTACCTGATTAAAGGAATCCGCGATATGCTCGGTTTCCACGTAATCGTTCACCGCAATGGTTTCATCCGTGAATCCGCTCTTTACCTCACTGATGGCATCACTTAACCGATTGAACGGTCTTAACATAATCCTCGGGATAAAGAATGCCACAGCGACAACAAGCAGAATAAGGATGAACATAAAGATAAAGGAATTTCTGGAAAGTATTTCCTCGTTTTGTACTATCGGTGTAGTTGAAACAGAAGCTAAAATCACACCGACGGTACTGTTCTTTTCCCCTGTCGTTGCGGTAATCGGAACAACAATCTCTATATAATTGTTTTCCGCATCGTAATGAGAAAGCGTTGCGCCCCGAAAGGCCAGCATCACCTCTTCTGAGATCATGTACTTGCCCGTCGCGATATTATAGGTATCCTTCAGAATGGAGTAATTTGTGTTTACAACCATAATGCGGCCGTTATATAAATTGGCGACCTGCTCAATCTCCGCATTGACAACATCGGAGGAAGAATCCATCAGATAATCGTAGGAAATCAAATGATTTGCAAGAATCTGCATCTGACTCTGAACGTCAGACGTACGAACCTCTACGGCTCTTGAAAAATAGTTTCGCAGGATGCCGACGCGCATACCGATGCAGCAGAGGGCACCCACAATCAGAATGAGAATGGATATACGGAATCTGAGACTTCTGAATACGGCAATCTTATTCAGTTCCTCCCAAAGCTTCTCAAACCACTTTCTCATAAGAATATATTATGTCCTTAATTTCGTTCTTTGTAATAGTATCCCGAACCCCATTTGGTCTGTACATAAAGAGGCTCACCGGGATTTTGCTCGATTTTCTCACGAAGACGTCTTACATGAACATCCACGGTTCTGACATCACCCGGATAATCCGCACCCCATACGGTATTTAAAAGTTCCTCTCTGGAGTATACGCGGTTTACGTTCTCGACCAAAAGTTTCAAAAGATCGTATTCCTTGCCGGTTACTTTGATTTCGTTACCCTGTACAAAAACTCTCTTGCCGTCCTGTACCAGTCTTAAATCACCGGAGATAATCTCTCTGCCTTCCTTCTTCGAACTTCCCGAAGTACGACGCATGATTGCTTTCATTCTGGCCTTGACTTCAAGAATGTTGAACGGCTTTGTGATGTAATCGTCCGCGCCGTACTCAAGACCCATGATTTTATCCATATCGTCGCCCTTGGCCGTCAGCATGATAATCGGTACATTGGATGTCTCACGAATCTGCTGGCAGACTTCAAGACCGGAAAGCTTCGGAAGCATGATATCAAGCAGAATAATGTTATAACGGTTCTTTCCCGCGAGTTCCAGGGCATCCTCCCCGTCATATGCGGCATCCACCGACCAGCCTTCCTGCTCGAGACTGAATTTCAAACCTTTTACGATAGTTTTCTCATCATCTACAACCAAAACGCGATTCGCCATATCTTCACCTACTTCACTTTCACATAATCCTTCATTCGCTCATAGAGCCCGGCTTTGATGCCGGAAACCTTCATTAAATCCTCGCATGCCTCGAACGGTCCGTTTTTCTCTCGGTAAGCAAGAATTGCCTTCGCCCTGCTTTCCCCGACACCCGGAATGTTACAAAGTTCCGAAACTTCCGCAGTATTGATGTTGATGCGTCCGTCGGAAAAACTCTGTGTAAAAGAGGATAAATCCTCACCCTCTGCCGGTATCCGGATCATTTCACCGTCTTTTACAAAATCCGCCAGATTTACGTAATCCTTAACGGCTTCTTCGGTAAAACCTCCCGCCGTTTCGACGGCATCCGCTTTTCTGCTTCCCAGGGCCAGTTCATATACCCCGGGACTTACCACGGCGCCGCAAACATAAACAACGCACATCTCCTGCTTTTGCGATTCCTCATAAGAAGAAAACTCCGTAGTAATTTCTTCGCTTTCTTCTTCTACGAAATCTTCGGAAAGAACGATGTCATTGTTGGTGGGACCAATGTTGCACGCAAGAAAAACAATACAAGACAAAGCAACGATCACCGCAATTTCGATGATTCGTCTTTTCAGATTACGATTTAATTCCATAGTCAGCTCCTTTTATTCCGGTTTGCAGAATAAAAGTCCCTTGAACCAACTGCACCTTAAGTGTAATCAAAAAATAAAACATGCGCAAGGGGAAAATCGTTTAATTTTCCCCTTCCGCATTGTACTGCTCCATAACAACGGGAGTTTCAATATAATCGTCTTCGTAATCCTTGCCGTAGTAGTTTGAAAGAACCGACTGCGAAAGAGCCTTCAGTTCGTTGTTCACGTCCCTGCCGTCCCAGATATTCGAAAAGCACATTTCCGCAAGAATATAATAATTCGTGGTTTCAATCATCTTCGGGAGGCATACACTTTGCTCATACCATTCCCGAATGGCTTCCATCTGAGGATGTTCGTAATCCGGCAAAAGGGATGTGGCCATTTTACCCGTACGCGCATATAAATTCTTCGAATACTCCTTCGTTGCGTAACCTGCGAACCTCTCCGCATCCGAATTGTTCTCGTTCAGTCCGTTAACGCAGATCATTGTGGTAACGCTTAATCCTCTGCACTCTAAAGAACTGTTCAGCATCCGCATCGGAAGAATATTGTAATCATCCTTAAATGTTCCGTCCTGCGCAGCCTGTTCCATTTTCGATACGATGTCCGTACCGGCTACGGTAAAGACACACTTGCGGTTCATAAAATCATCGATGGTATCGGGATAGGTCCTGTCATCGTCTTCCACGAAGAAGAAATCCCGAAAATCCTGGTAAACGCTTAAGGAATACAGTGCTTCCTCGTTGTAAAGCGAGATTTCCTCGGAACGGTCCGCATTCTGCCCGCCAGCATTCAGATATGCTCCGGCGAACCAGTAATTGTAAAGCACATCGTCCGTATCCCAGGAAAAATACGATTCGATTCCGCCAGGAAGGGCATACTGATTTGCGAAATCCAGAATTCCGACTACAGTTGTAGGAAGAATTTCCGAAGCGGCCTTCTTCCGCTCTGCCTTTTCCTCTTCGCTTAATTCCGGTGCCGGTTCTTCCGAAGCATCCTCCGGATTCTCCTCCACAACGGTAATTCCCTCATCGCCCGATTCTCCGGCTTCAGCTGCAGCTTTGGCTGCCATGGCGATTTCTTCCATAACCGTCTCGTTATAAACCAGACATGCCGTCTCATAACTAAGCGGATAGCCGTACATCCGGTCCCGGTAGGTTACTGCACGGATGGATGCATCGGTATAACAGGTATCGTTCAGTATTCCGTCCGGATCCTTCACTCCGGCTGCAAGACCGGACAAAACCGCCTTTTCCAGCAAATCGTTTGAAAGAACAAACAAATCCGGAGCCTTGTTTCCTTCCGTGGAGGCTTTCTGAATCTGCTCTAAGAATTCCACATCGGAAACCTCGGTCGGAATTACCTTGATGCCGGTTTGTTTCTCGTAGGAAACGGCGGCATCTCTTAAGTACTCCGCATAATCACTGTCCGTATACCACAGAATCAGTGCATCTTCAAATATATCCTCTTCCGCATTCTGTCCGAACAGGGCCGTACTGTAATAATCTCCGAACAGCAGCCCCGTTGCAAGAATCAGCAGAAGAGCCATGGATATCAGTTTTTTTCCCATTTAAATCTCCGCTTTTAAAGCTTCTTTCAGGATGACAAGCATTTCGTCCACATCCTCTTTCGTAATCACTAAAGGAGGAAGGAAACGGATGATGTTGCTTCCCGCATTGATGAGTACCAGTCCGTTATCTAACGACTTTTGAATAACGGGCGCCACGGGAGCGTTAAATTCCAGGCCCTGAATCAGTCCTTTTCCTCTGTGTGCCGTAATGCGGTTATCTGCTGCCTTGATTTCTTCGAGTTTTTCAAACAGATATTCTCCGACTTCCTTTACGTGATCCGGAATATTCCGTTCTTCGAACTGCCGAAGCACTTCACAGACGGCTGCGGTTGCAAACGGATTGCCACCGTAAGTGGTTCCGTGATCTCCTGCGACCAAAGAAGACTGTCCCACTTCTTCCGTCATCAGAAAAGCTCCGACGGGCACGCCGCATCCCACGGCCTTTGCAACGGTCATAATGTCCGGTTTGACACCGTATTCCTGCCATGCAAACATATAGCCGCTTCTTCCCATACCGCACTGGATTTCATCGAGAATAAGCAGTAAGCCGTTTTCATCACACAGGGCGCGAACACCTTTTAAGAACTCTTCCGTAGCGGGGTGGATTCCTCCTTCGCCCTGAATGGTCTCCATGATAATTGCACAGGTTTTCTCCGTAATCTGCGATTTTACGGATTGTAAATCATTCATGTCCGCAAACTTTATGTTTCCGATCATCGGTCCGAATGCTTCCCTGTACTTCGGTGTCCCGGTAACGGACAAAGCCCCGAAGGTTCTTCCGTGGAAGGAATGATTCAGTGCAATGATTTCATGGTCCGCTTTGCCGTCCTTTAAGTAAGCATGTTTTCTTGCCGCTTTCAGGGCTCCTTCCACCGCCTCAGCACCGGAGTTGGTAAAGAACACCCTGTCCATGCCGCTGACCCTGCAAAGTTCCCGGGCCGCCTGAATGGCCGGCATGTTGTAATAATAATTCGATGTGTGAAGAATTTTATCAATCTGTGCCTTCAGCGCATCATTGTATGCTTCGTTTTTGTATCCCAGGGCAAATACACCGATGCCGGAAACAAAGTCCAGATACTTTTTCCCCTCGATGTCATAAAGATGTACGCCCTCTCCGTGATCGAAGACCACGGGATACCGGTTATAGGTATGAAGCAGAACGCTTTCCGCTTCCCTGATATATTGTTCCATCATAACAGTTTCTCCTTATTCCTGACGAATCGGATCGTTATCGGAAATGATTACGGTACCGATACCTTCTTTGGTAAAAATCTCCAGAAGCAGACAGTGCGGAATTCTTCCGTCAAGAATATGCACTCTTCTTACACCGTCTTCCACCGCCTGGATGCAGTTCCCGAGTTTCGGAAGCATACCGCCGCCGATGAAGCCGCCGTCGATTAAGCCTCTGGCTTCCGAAGTGGTAATTCTGGAAATCAAAGTGGAAGGATCGTTCAGATCACGATACAGTCCTTCAATATCCGTAAGGAATGCCAGCTTCTCCGCACCGACCGCCTTTGCGATTTCGCAGGCCGCGTCATCCGCATTGATGTTGTAGGTATTGTATTCGTCATCCAGACCGATGGGTGCCACAATGGGAAGGAAATCCATCTCCAGCAGATCATAAAGAATTTTGGAATCCACCTTCTTAATATCACCGACAAAGCCGATATCTTTTCCGTCCACCAGTCTCTTATCCACATTTAAAAGTTTTCCGTCTTTACCGGAAATACCGATGGCGCGCACACCGAGCTGCTCTGCCATGGCCACAAGTCTTTTGTTGATCCGGTTTAAAACCATCTCCGCAATTTCCATGGTTTCCCCGTCGGTAATACGAAGCCCTTTATAAAATTCCGCTTCTTTTCCGGTCTTCTTCACCCAGTTGCTGATGGACTTTCCGCCACCGTGTACGATGATGGGCTTGAATCCTACCAGTTTCAAAAGAACAACGTCCTCGATTACCTTACGCTGCATTTCTTCATTGCTCATGGCGCTTCCGCCGTATTTTACAACGATGATTTTACGGTTGAATTTCTGAATATAAGGCAGTGCTTCCACAAGTACCGAAGCTTTCTGCAAAACCTGTTCCATGTTTTTTTCCATGACTTTTCTCCTTAAATCTCCTATGAGCGGTAATCCGCATTGATTTTAACATAATCATAGGTTAAATCACAGCCCCACGCAGTGGCCTCTTCTTCACCTTCATGCATGTCGATGCGGATAATCACTTCTTCTTCGGAAAGAATCTTTGTTGCAAAATCCTCGTCAAACGCAAGCGGAACACCGTATTCGAAAACCTTCAGTTCGCCGGCTTTGCTCTCAAAGTAAAGTTCCACATCCGTCTGATCAAAGTTTACGCCGCTGTATCCCATGGCACATAAGAAACGGCCGAAGTTTGCATCGCATCCGTAAACGGCAGCCTTCGAAAGGCTGGAAGAAATAACGCTTCTTGCAAGAACTCTTGCATCTTCTTTTGTCTTCGCATTTAACACATGTGCCGTAAAGAGTTTGGTTGCGCCCTCTCCGTCGGAAGCCATTTTCCTTGCAAGGAACCTGCAGACTTCAAACAGAGCGTTCTTAAATTCGGCATAATCTTCGTTCTTTTCCTGAATCGTTTCGTTTCCGGCCAGACCGTTGGACAGAATCAAAAGCGTATCGTTGGTAGAGGTATCGCCGTCCACCGAAATCATATTGAAGGTATCCGTAACCACCTCTTTTAATGCTTCCTGCAAAAGAGCCTTTTCAATGGAAAGATCCGTGGTTAAGAAACCAAGCATGGTGCACATGTTCGGATGAATCATACCGGAGCCTTTGCTCATTCCGCCCAGGGTGATTTTCTTACCGCCCGCCTCAAAAGTGACCGCGATTTCCTTATTCACGGTATCCGTGGTCATGATGGCTTTGCTGGCTTCGGTTCCCGCTTCTATGGAATCGGAAAGTTTTTCCGCCATTAGTCCTACGCCTGTAGTCAGTTTATCGACAGGAAGCTGCATACCGATGACACCCGTGGATGCAACCGCCACGGTATTGTAAGGAACACCGAGTTTTGCTTCAAAAGCTCTGGCCGTTGCCTCGCAGGCATCGTATCCTTCTTTTCCGGTACAGGCATTTGCGATTCCGGAATTGATTACAACGCCGTGCACGGGGCGTCCGGACTCCACAATCTCCTTATCCCACATAACGCAGGCTGCCTTTACCACGTTGCTTGTAAACGTTCCGGCGCAGACACAGGGTTCTTTGGAGAAAACCATTGCCATGTCCGTCCTGTCCTTATATTTAATGTTTGCTTCACAAACGGCTGCCTCAAAACCTGCTGCCGCAGTGACTCCGCCTTTTATATATTCCATACTGTACCTCGATTCTTTTTATGACTGTTTTCCGCTTTTGTTAAATGTAAAAATATTATTCTGATTCAGTACAAAATCGTAATAATTCAAATCTTCTCTTTTTGTCCATCCGATTTCGTGCCAGAACGCGTTTCCGATATCGTTGGCGGTAAAGGCAATCAGGGAAACCTTGTTGATGCCTTCCTTATGAAGACCTTCCATGCAATGATTTACCATGCTCTTGCCGATGCCGAGCATACGATATTCTTTCGCCACGCACACATGATACAGACATCCCCGTCGTCCGTCGTGCCCGCAAAGAATGGCGCCGACGATTCGTCGTCGTTTTTGTGCATCGTTTACTTCACATACGCAGGAAAGCCCCGGGTTACGTTTCAGAAACTTCAGCACCCCATCCTCGGAGTCGTCCAGGCTTCGGATACAGAAGCCGTCAATGGAAAGCCAGAGCTCCTTTACCTGCACATAATCGCCCGGTTCCATGGCCCGAATGGTATATTCAATTTCCGGTTTTACATTGTTCGAATTTTTCATATCGTTATTTACTATAGCACCTTTTATCAAAAAGTCCACCTGTTTTTTTCAATTTTATTCATAAATTATGATTATATCTTGTGTTTTATGCATTTATGCGTTGAATTTTGTATTTTTATGCATAATTTTATCTTGCATACCGCATAAAACTGATGTATATTATTTTTGCGTCCGGGATTTTCGCGGAGCAACCGAATATCGGAACATATTAATTCATATATCAGGAGGATATACATTATGAAAGAAAAAGTAATTCTTGCCTATTCCGGCGGACTTGATACCACCGCGATCATTCCCTGGCTGAAAGAGAATTTTGATTACGAAGTAATCTGCGTCTGCGTGGACTGCGGACAGGGCAACGAGCTCGACGGTTTAAACGAGCGTGCGAAAGCAAGCGGTGCATCCAAACTTTATATTGAAGATATTGTGGATGATTTCTGCGACAATTATGTGGTTCCCTGCATCCAGGCTCATGCGGTTTACGAAAACAAATACCTTCTCGGTACTTCCATGGCAAGACCCGCCATTGTAAAACGTCTTGTGGAAATCGCCAGAAAAGAAGGCGCTGCTGCCATCTGCCACGGTGCAACCGGTAAGGGTAACGACCAGATCCGTTTTGAGCTTGGCATCAAGGCACTTGCTCCGGATCTTAAAATCATTGCTCCCTGGAGAAACTCCTTATGGAAGATGGATTCCCGTGAATCCGAAATCGAATACTGCCATGCACACGGCATCGACCTTCCTTTCGCGGCAGATTCTTCCTACAGCCGCGACCGTAACATCTGGCACATTTCCCACGAAGGTCTGGAACTGGAAGATCCCGGTAACGAGCCCAACTACGAGCATCTGCTTGTTCTCGGCGTAACTCCCGAGAAGGCTCCCGATGAAGGCGAATACTTAACCATCGGTTTTGAAAAGGGTGTTCCCGTAAGCATCAACGGCGAGAAAATGAAAGTTTCCGATATCATCCGCAAGTTAAACGTAATCGGCGGACGTCACGGCATCGGAATCATCGATATCGTGGAAAACCGTGTTGTCGGCATGAAGTCCCGTGGTGTATACGAAACACCGGGCGGAACCATTCTTTACGAGGCACATCAGCAGCTTGAGGAACTGATTCTTGACCGTGACTGCTATCGTACCAAGGCCGAGATGGGCGCTCTTCTTGCACAGGTCATTTACGAAGGCAAATGGTTCTCTCCTCTGTGCGAAGCCATCCGTGCATTCATCACTTCCACGCAGGAATATGTAACCGGTGAAGCAAAGATCAAACTTTACAAGGGCAACATCATCAAGGCCGGCACCACTTCTCCGTATTCCTTATATAATGAAAGCCTCGCATCCTTCACCACCGGTGATTTATACGATCATCACGACGCAGACGGCTTCATCAACCTCTTCGGCCTTTCCACCAAGGTTCGTGCCATGAAGATGCTTGATGTGGAGAAAAAGAACCAGTAACTGTTGATTTTACAGTAAGGCAGGACTTATGGACGTATTACTCTATATCCTTCTTTATCTTGGAATAATAAACCTTGTCGGTTTCCTGTTAATGGGAATCGACAAGGCCAAAGCAAAGCGTCATGCCTACCGCATCCCCGAAGCCACGCTGTTTAGCGTTGCAATTTTCGGCGGAAGCATCGGCTCGATTATCGGAATGTATACCTTCCGGCATAAAACCAAACACAAATCTTTTGTAATCGGAATGCCGGCAATTTTAGTCGCTCAGATTATCATCGTTGTCGCAATTTACTTATCGCCGCTTGAGATTGTCTTTTTCGGATAATCGCCCCGCGGCGATTTTACTTGGAGGAACGAGCATGCATATCGCCATCTGTGATGACAACGTGGCCGACCGCAAGCAGTCGGAACGCCTTTTGTCAAGAGAATCGGACAAACGCATCAACACCACGGGCAACCTTTATGTGGATTCCTATGGAAATGCGGAGGCACTTTTCAAATCGCCCCAGCGTTACGATCTTTTCTTCATCGATATGACAGACCTTCCGCCGCACGGGATGGAAGTGGCCATAAAACTTCGCGAAACGGGTGTTACCGCTCCCATCGTGCTTTTAGTGTCCAAAATAAACTACCGCAACTATGTGAATGTTCCGGACCGCGTATTTTTCTTAGATAAACCCTTAAAAACAAAGGAGCTTTCCGATTTTCTGGATATCGCGGCCGCAAAGCATGCCGAGAAAGTGCCGTCAATTGAACTTCGTGACGAAACGAAAGCCTACTATGTCCTGCCGGATCAGTTTGTGTATGCTTATCCCGATTCACACATCATGCGCGTCAAGCTTTCGGACAGCACCACCGTGAATCAGCTCGGTTCCTTAAACGATTTATGCCGCATTCTTTCGAAATTTGACAATTTTGTTATTTTAAACAGAAAGAACGTCATCAACCTGGATCATGTCATGTACATAAAAAAACGTACCGCCACAATGAGCGACGGTACGAAGTTAACGATTGGTTTTAATGAGAAAAAATCATTGATCCGCATGGTCCTCTCCAGGAAGAGTCCCCGATTCCTGTCCGAAGATCTGGCAGACGAGAATGGCGATAAACATGATGGCACAGCCGATTCCCTCACGGAGAGTTAGCTCCTGATGCAGCAACAGCCATCCTCCGAGGACGGAAAAAACGGATTCGAGACACATGATAAGCGAAGCCCTGGTCGGCTCCACATACTTTTGTCCGAGAATCTGAAACGTATATCCCACACCACTTGAGAGAAGTCCTGCATAGGCGATTGTCGGCAGGGCTTTTACAATATCCGCCCATGCGGGTTTTTCATAAACAATCATCACGATTCCGCAGAAAACTCCCACAAACAGAAACTGTACCATTGCAATCAGAATGCCGTTGATCCGAACGGAATAATAATTAATCAAAAGAATATGCGCCGTAAACAGAAGTGCACAGGCAATAATAAGAAGATCCCCCGTCTGCAGAACGAATCTGCTTCCTTTCGGAACACATAAAAGAAACAGCCCGAAGGTGGATGCCGCGACACAGAGAAAAACAATCCATTTCGGAGGCTTCTTTAAAAAGATTCCCGCCAAAGGCACAAGCACTATGTAAAGCGCCGTAATAAAACCGGCTTTCCCGACACTGTCCGTAAGACCGATTCCGATCTGCTGCGATGTGCTGGCCAGAAAGAAAACCGTTCCGATGGAGAGAAGACCGGTATAAAGAACGGTTTTGTCACTTTTGGGCGGCTTTGAATCCGTATCGGGCCTCATTACCCGGAATGCTTTCTTCCGGTTGGCGATCAGTATCGGAGCAAGTGCAAATGCCGCAAGAAAAGAGCGCAGGCTGTTAAAAGTGCACGGTCCCACGCTTTCCATTCCCATACTCTGTGCCACGAAGGCAAATCCCCAGATGAGTGCCGTGACAAGTAAGAGAATACTTCCCAGAATTTCAGTTTTCTTCAACTTTTTCATAGTTCTAAACTATAACAAAATCTCTGCAAAAAGGCAATCCGGAATTATTCGCTTTTATTGCCCGGAACATACTTTTGTGATAAAATTATAGTGAAAAAATATGTAATTATGGAAAGTGTTTTAAAATTTATGGAACCAGTCAATACGCCGGAAGAAAACAATCCCGGACAAAGAACATATGATATGTATCGTGCCACCAGGCGCGCTACATCCTTTTTCTTTTTTGCAATGGTGAGTCTGTTGTTTCGAACAATGATTCTGCCTTTTATTTTTGCACCTCTCGGCATTTTCTTCGCTTATCTTGCCAAAGGAAAAAGAGAAAAAAACGATATTTTAAACAACCTCGTCATCTTTTTCTGCGTGGTCGTTTTGGTGGTTAATACCGCTTTCTGCGGCTATGTCTTTTACTCCGTAAATCACGATACGCCCATGCACAGACAGTTCAACGAGGTTTCCGAACGACTTTACGGAATCAGTTTTGAAGAATATCTCAGTCAGACGTCAAATGCCATAAAAACAGCGGGAGGTAGTTTGGAATGAATGCAAAAACACGCCTTCCCGTAATCAGAGGACTTGCGAGAAATACCATTTTGGAGCACCCTTATGCACCGATTCTCGTGGTGCTGGTTTATTTTTCCGTTACGGGTCTTTTGTATGTTTCCGCAGCTCTCTTCTCCCTCGGAGAAGGGCTTTGGCCGTTTATCCTGTACCAGATTATTACCCTCCTCATGCAGGCTATGGTCTGTGTCTTTGATATCGGCCGAAAAAAATACTTCGTGGATTTGGGTGAGAAGGATCAGGTCCCTGTGCTTACGCTGTTTGCAGCCTTCCGGGGAAATGTCCGCACCGTCCTCGGTGCAGCGTTCTTCCTTATGGGAATTCGTTTCCTCTTTACTCTTCCCGCAGTCATACTCTCCTTCCTGAATCCGATTTCTCCGGAGAATATAAAAGAGTCCGCCGTTATTCTCGGACTCATGGCTTTGGGAAACTTATTCGGATATCTGGCAACGGTTCCCTTTTTCCCGGTTCTTTACCTGATCGGCGATTTTAAATCCATGCCGCTCGGAAAGGCCCTTCGCATGAGCCTATGGTTAATGAAAGGAAACTTCTTCCGTTATATCGGCTTTTGCATCAGCCTGATTCCGTTGTCAATTCTCGGATACCTGTCCCTCGGATTTGGTTTTTTGTGGATTACACCATTGATTCAGAGTTCTTATGCACATTTTTACCTGGATTTGTTAAAACAGAAGAAAAAATAAACGTACGTACAAAAAAATATGGCAGGAAACGAAAACGTACAAGTAAATACGGAAGCAACGGAAGTGAAGGAGGCGGCTGTGCCTGAAAAGGCTGTACCCAAAGCCCCCCGTATCGGCAAGCGCAAAAGTACCGTACAACTGCAGATTAACTTCATCACCCTGATTCCCATCCTGCTCATGGGTGTTCTTTTCGCGCTCATCGGCATGGAAATGTTCCAGTCGAGTGCAATCGAGGAAATGTTCAACCTGCTTCGCGGAACCGCCGTAATGGCATCGGAGCACTTCTCCAATCCGGAAGGAAACCTGCACTTAGAGGGCGGCGAACTGATTTTTGATGATGAGAGAATCTCCGATGAGCAGTACTACTTAGACCGTATCAAAGCCGCATACAATATCGAGGTTTCCATTATTTACGGAAACAACCGTATCCTCACGACTTTAAAAGACGAAAGCGGCAAATCCATGAAAGGAACCGTTGTCGCCGATTCGAGAATCGTTACGGAAGTATTCAAGGGCAACATCGTATCCACGCAGGAAAACATGATTGCAAGAGAACGTTATCTGTGCGTTTATGTTCCTCTCCTCGGCCGAAACAATATCTGCGGCATGATTGAAGCCACCATTTCATTAAGGCAGTTTCATCAGACCAATATGCGTTTCTATATTTATATCATCCTGCTGACGCTTCTCACGGCCGGAATTACCTTCCTGATGATTTCTTTCTTCTCAAGAGGACTGATTCGCAGGCTTGCCGTAATCCGCGACTATCTGGAGGAGCTCGTGACCAAGCAGACCGCCGAGCAGGAAATGAATCCTTTGGTCTATCGTCACAACGACGAAATCGCAACTCTGGCCAACCATGCAACATCCATCGCCACATCTTTAAAGAACGTTATGGGTTCGGATCCCTTAACCGGTCTTTACAACCGTCGTGCGGGCAGACAGCATTTAAAGGAGCTCTGGGAGCATTCCCATAAAGACTACACGGTATTCAGCATTGTAATCGGGGATCTGGATTTCTTTAAGAACGTAAACGATCAGTACGGCCACGACGTGGGCGACTCCGTTCTGACCGGTGTTGCGGATATTCTGAAAAAGCATACGGAAAATGACGCATTCGCTGTCAGATGGGGCGGCGAGGAATTTTTAATGGGCTTTACCGCCGCACGCGATGAGACCTATGAAATTGTCAAAAGTATTTCCAAGGATATCAAACGGCAGACCTTCTTCTCTTCCGACCGTAAGCCTTTCCACATGTCCATGACCTTCGGAATCGCTTCCTTTGCGGGCCAGGAAAACATTGACGATGTAATCAAGCTTGCCGACAACAACCTCTATGAGGGCAAAAGAAAAGGACGCGACTGTATCGTGTCCTGATTTCTCATTATTATTCTAAATCTCCGCCGTCTACCGGCTTTCCGCCGAGAGATTTCCACTTAAGATAAGCGGTCATCATTTTATCCAGCGCACCGTCCAGTACCGCAGAAGCATTGGCGGTTTCCTCGCCTGTTCTTAAATCCTTTACCATGGTGTATGGCTGAAGAACATAGGAGCGGATCTGGCTTCCCCATGCAATTTCCTTGATTTCTCCCCGGATATCGGAAAGCTTCTCCGCATGCGCTTCCTGCTTTAACATGAGCAGTTTTGCTTTTAACATCTGCATTGCCTTATCCTTGTTCTGGAACTGGCTTCGCTCATTCTGACATGCAACAACCACACCTGTGGGTATATGTGTGATTCGAACGGCGGAAGATGTTTTGTTGATGTGCTGTCCGCCGGCACCGGAGCTTCGGTAGGTATCGATTTTTAAATCTTCGGGACTGATGTCAAGTTCCACATCATCCGCAATTTCGGGCATAACATCCAACGATACGAAAGAGGTCTGACGTTTTCCCTGGGCATTAAAAGGAGAGATACGAACCAGTCTGTGAACGCCCTTCTCACCCTTTAAATAACCGTATGCGTTCTCTCCGTTTACCTGGAAGGAAACGGATTTGATTCCGGCTTCGTCACCGTCTAAAAAATCCAGAACTTCAACGGAAAATCCCCGGCGCTCCGCCCATCTCGTATACATACGATACAGCATGCTGCACCAGTCGCAGCTTTCCGTGCCGCCCGCGCCCGCATTGAGGCGAAGGATGGCATTATTCTTGTCATATTCCTCGTTCAGCAGCGTGGAAATACGGATTTTCTCGAATTCCTCTTTGAAACTCTCAAACTCGTTCGTGATGTCTTCCACCATGGAAGTATCATTTTCCTCGTTTGCCATTTCAATCAGATCCTGAATATCGTTAATCTGCGTCGTCAGATGATTGCAGATTTCAATATCGTCCTTTAAGGATTTCAGTTCTCTCGTTTTTGCATTGGCCTTTTCCGGATTGTCCCAGAACGTCGGCTCCTGCATCTCACGCTCAAGTTCCTTGGCTCTTTCCTCTTTGTTTGTTAAATCAAGGGAATCCCTGACTTCCGCAAGGGGAGCCACATAGGTCAGTAATTCGGTTTTTATCGCATCAAGTTCAATCATAATTTACTGTCTTCCGCAGCAGTTTTTATATTTCTTTCCGCTTCCGCAGGGGCAGGGATCGTTGGGATAGATTTTCTCCGCTTCCCTCTTCTTCGGTCCCTTCTGCACGGAATCGTCCTTATTTGTACCGGTTACCTTTGCAACCTGTTCACGTTCAATTTTCTGCTCTACCTTGATATGCATCAGCATGCGAACGGTATCCTCACGGATGCTCTCCGTCATGGCATCGAACATATCGTAACCGGCCATTTTATATTCGACAACAGGGTCCTTCTGACCGTAAGCAACCATGCCGATACCCTGTTTTAACTGATCCATATCGTCGATATGGTTCATCCACTTGCCGTCAATCGCACGAAGCAGAACCACACGCTCCACTTCACGAATCTGCTCGGGCTGTGCAAACTGTGCTTCCTTCTCTTCGTAAAGCTTTACGGCTTCTTCCTTCAGCTGCTGAATCAGGCCGGTCTTTTTCTTTTTCTCGATTCGTTCCGGGGTAATGGTTTCCAGCGGAATGATGGGAAGAAGGAGGTTGTTAAGTTCCGTAAGATCCCAGTTTTCGAAAGAGCCTTCCTCTCCGATGCAGGTATTTACGGCATTTTCAACGATATCCGTAATCATCTTGTAAACCACATCACGCATGCTCTCGCCGTTAAGAACGCGGAGTCTCTCTGCGTAAATGATTTCTCTCTGATCGTTCATTACCTGGTCAAAATCAAGCAGGTTCTTACGAACGCTGAAGTTATTGTTTTCAATCTTCTTCTGTGCGGTTTCGATCGCGTTGGAAAGAAGCTTATGCTGGATTTCCTGATCTTCGGAAACGCCGAGGGAATTGAATACCGTCATCATTCTCTCGGAACCGAACAGACGCATCAGATCGTCTTCCAGTGAGATATAGAATTTGGATTCACCGGGGTCTCCCTGACGACCGGAACGACCACGCAGCTGGTTATCGATACGTCTTGATTCATGACGTTCCGTACCGATAATCAAAAGTCCGCCTGCTGCCTTTGCGGCATCGTCCAGCTTAATATCGGTACCACGGCCGGCCATGTTGGTCGCAATGGTTACCGCACCGTGCTGACCTGCGTCCGCAACGATTTCCGCTTCCATTTCGTGGAACTTTGCATTCAAAACTTTATGATGAATTCCGCGCTTGGTAAGCAAACGGCTCAGTTCTTCGGATGCTTCGATGGTAATGGTACCTACCAGTACGGGCTGGCCCTTCTCATGTGCATATTCCACGGCATCGCAGATGGCATGCAGTTTGCCTGCCTTGGTTTTATATACCGCATCGGGATGATCCACACGAATAACCGGACGGTTGGTGGGAATCTCGATAACGTCCATTCCGTAGATTTCACGGAATTCCTTCTCTTCGGTAAGTGCGGTACCGGTCATGCCGGCCTTCTTTTCAAACTTGTTGAAGAAGTTCTGGAAGGTAATGGTTGCAAGTGTTTTACTCTCACGTTTTACCTTAACGTGTTCCTTTGCCTCAATTGCCTGATGGAGACCGTCGGAATAACGACGACCGGGCATCAGACGTCCGGTAAAGGAATCGACGATGATAACCTGATCATCCTTTACAACATAGTCCTGATCTTTAAACATTAAGTTGTGGGCACGCAGCGCAAGGATAATGTTGTGCTGAATCTCTAAGTTCTCGGGATCCGCAAGGTTCTGAATCTGGAAGAACTTCTCGGTCTTTGCCACACCTTCTGCGGTAAGGTTAACCACCTTGTCTTTCTCATTTACGATAAAATCGCCGGTCTCTTCCTGTTCCTCACCCATAATTAAATCGAGTTTGGACTGTTCTTCAAGGTCTTTACCGCGAACCATCTGTTTCGCGAGGATGTCGCACATCTCGTAAAGTTTTGTGGACTTGCCGGACTGACCGGAAATAATAAGCGGTGTTCTCGCTTCATCGATTAATACGGAGTCGACCTCATCGACGATGGCATAATGGAGTTTACGAAGAACCAGCTGTTCTTTGTAAATTACCATGTTGTCACGAAGATAGTCGAAACCGAGTTCATTATTGGTAACATAAGTGATGTCGCAATTGTATGCGGCACGTCTTTCGTCGGGATCCATGGAGTTTAAAACGACGCCGACCTTAAGCCCGAGGAACTCATGAATCTGACCCATCCACTCCGCATCACGCTTTGCTAAGTAATCGTTGACCGTTACGATGTGAACGCCCTCTCCGTCGAGTGCATTCAGATAAGCGGGAAGGGTGGAAACGAGTGTTTTACCTTCACCGGTCTTCATCTCGGCGATACGGCCCTGGTGTAAAATGACACCGCCGATTAACTGTACACGATAGTGTTCCATACCGAGAACACGCTTGCCGGCCTCACGGACCACTGCGAATGCCTCGGGTAAAATATCATCTTTGGTCTCGCCGTTTTTCAGTCTTTCCTTGAATTCCGCCGTCTTCGCGCGAAGTTCTTCGTCGGAAAGTGCCTGCATGGCAGGACGTAACTCTTCAATTCGGTCAATGATGGGATTAATGCGCTTTAATTCCCTTGCACTGTGGGTACCGAAGATTGCATCTACAATTTTCATTCCTGTACTGCTCCAATTCCAAATTCTGATTGAATATTTGCCTCAAAATGGCACACAAAAATACTTATACATTCTAACAGATTCAAGCGCAAATATCAATATAAATCGGCATGCCCGGCCGTCGCAAAAAGAGCCGGCCCGGGGGCCGGCTCCGTTTCCTTTTCGGAATTATTTGTTCATGATATTGATTTTACCGAGAAGAGGCATTTCCTTCTCCTGCTCATGGCAGACCCCAACGAAGGCGATTATCCAGACTACAATCAGGAAAACCCACATCGGGAAAAATAATACGAGATCCAACAGCCATCCGATGTAGGGAATCATTCCTATGATACCGACGAGTGCAAGACCCGAGCCGAAAATGTTCCAAACCAGGGCCTGATTCAGATGGAACTTGCACTCATCCTTGCAGGACTGGCAGATTGCGATGATGAATCCTACCCATCCGACATAAGCCCAGATACAGGTTGCTTTTTTTGTCATGACAATAATCCTCCTAATGCATAAACAATTGTTCTATTTCTTATCCACGACATTCCACTCAAGGAAGGATGGATCTTTCACTTTGATAAAGAAAATCAGAAAGACGATGATAAGCGCCGTAAAACCGATAAACCGTTCAAAACGTCTCGGTGCACCGGTTAAGGATTTATAGATGTTCTTCTTAATCTTCGTATCCGCATTCATCAGCTTATAAGTCGCTTTGCGGCTGCGTTTTCTGGATTTTAAGAACTCTTCTTTGTACTCTTCCCAAATACTCTTCTTTTTCATGGCAAACCCTCCTTAAACAATATCTCACACTTGAATCAAAAGTGCAAGCACGGGGAGCGTAAGAATTGAAAGCAGCGTGCTTAATAGAATACAGTCGGCCGCCAGATCCGTACATTTGCCGTGGATTTCCGCCATGCCCAGAAGAACCGATGCGCAGGGCGTTCCCGCAAGAATCAGCACGGAATACCGAAAAGTCGGCGGCAGGGGAAATAAAAGCGACAGTCCAAAGCAGAATAACGGAAAGGCAAGCAGTTTCAGGGCACAGATTGCATAGACCGCCCATTTTCCGAAAACCTCCTTAAGCGGTGTTGCAGCAAGCCGGACACCCAGAATAAACATGCAGATCGGAGTCGTGGACTTACCTACCACGTCAATTCCGGTTTTCAAAAATTCCGGAAACCATTGTCCGGCATTCAGGAAATATAACGGCAATGCAAGGAACAGAGAAAACGTTGCCGGGTTTACAATCGCATTTTTAAACGAGATGACCTTCTTATCTCCCGTAATGCAGTATACGCCGATGGTGAAGACCAAAAGGTTCATGCTGACCACGTAAATGGAGGAATAGCAGGCAACCTCCGGTGCATCCGGGAAAACCGCTTTGATCAGGGGCAGTCCGAAGAATCCCACGTTTCCGAGCACACTTCCGACATTCAGGAGACGATAGATCGGATTCTCATGTCTCTTTCGAAAAATCAGATACAGAATCAGGAAAAACAGAATCTGCATAAACAGCGAAAAGACGAAAAAAAGTCCCATTAACATGGCATATTCCGTCTGTCTCGGAAGCCCGAGAAAAGCGGATAAAACCATGCAGGGAGAGCAGAAATAAATCAAAAATACAGACACCGTCGACAAATGTTCCGGCTTTGCAGTCTTAAGCTTGCAGAACACGTATCCCGGCACCATGAACAACAGCGCTAATAAAACATTGAAAAAAACAATCTGAAACATGTAAATATCCTGTCGGTCCAATCCTCTTATTTTCCCGTCCGGACGAATTCCCCGACACCCTTATAAATCTCATCCATGAGGCGTTTGCGGGCTTCCGTACTTGCCCAGGCTATATGCGGTGTAATGATAAGTTTTTCGCTGTCTTTGATGCGAAGAAGCGGATTGCTCTCAAGAACCGGTTCTTTGGAAAGTACATCCAGCGCGGCACCGGCAATTTCGCCGCATTCAAGCGCATTCGCAAGATCCTCTTCCGCCACAATGGGGCCTCTTCCCATGTTGATAAAATAAGCGGTCTTTTTCATGGCGGCAAAAGCCTCTTTGTCAAATAAGCCTCTGGTGTTTTCGTTAAGCGGAGCATGCACGGAAATAATATCGGCGCTTTGCAGAAATTCTTTCCATTCTTTTTTTTCATACGGCTCCGGCCGTTCTACACCTGTAGTTGAATAATAAATGACGTTACAGCCGAATGCCTTTGCGACTTCGGCCACACGGTGTCCGATTTCACCGAGTCCGACAATTCCCCATGTCTTTCCGGAAAGTTCCGTAAAATAATGTTCAAAGAAGGTAAAGGTGGGACATTTCGCATAATCTCCGCCTTTTACGTATCCATCATAAAACGGTAGTTTTTCGTAAAGATAAAACAGCGTTGCGAAGGTATGCTGCACCACGGTTTCCGTGGAATAACCCTTCACGTTCTTTACGATAATTCCGCGGCTTTTGCAGTATTCATGATCGATAATGTCCGTTCCGGTCGCAGTCACGCTGATCAGTTTTACGTTCGGCGCATCCTTTAACGTGGACTCATTCATGGGCATTTTATTCATGATGACAATATCCGCGTCCTTCACTCTTTCAGCCACCTCGTCGGGCTTTGTGTATTCATATACCGTAAGATCTCCAAATGCCCCGAAATCCGGCATTTCGAAGTCGGTACCGACATTATTTCTCTCGAGCATGACAATTTTCATATCGTTATTCCTCCGGAATAAAATATCCCTTTTCCATGACATAGTTCGTAAACTTTGTCATTCCGCTTCGGTTTAAATGCTGGGAATCCATCCAGTCCGTTTCGTTATTGAGACCGTATGCATAAAGTTCATTCAGTTCATCGAAGAGATTGTAATACCGCACACCTTTCTCTTCGGCATAGTCCGAAATGTAATGGAAAATTCTCTGTCTGCGGAACAGATCCATCATGCCGTCACCCTGCGACAGCGTATTGAAGGGAGCACAGAAAAGAATCAGCTCCACATTATTTTCTCTGCATAAATCCACCAGAAGATCCATGTAACGTTCCATCTCTTCCGGCATGGGTTCCGCCGCATCCGGACTCTCGAGCGGGATTTCCCAGTTGACGGCGGTTTCGTCGGAATAGAATTCTCCGCGCGGTGCATTCAGATTACAGGCGTAGTCCGATTCGGACAGTTCCTTCCACCTCTGATGATAGGCACCGAAATTCATGTAGTAATAAATCCGGTTCTCTTCCTCAATCAGGTCCTCTATGGCAAGTCTTTTTGCCCTGCACATGGGCATGCCGTCAAAGAACATATGCGTCATACCGTCGTTTAATGTCCGGTAATCGTTGGCGCAGTACGCCACTTCCATGATGATGGCTTTGGGCTTCTGATAGGTCAGTGCTTCCATAGCCGCATAATATGACTCCGGAACCGTCTGTCCGGAAGTCGCAAGCATAAAACACTCCATGCCGTATTTGTCCGCAATCAGGTTCGGGTCCACGGAACAGAAACAGTGACTCTGCCCGATGAAAATCACTTCCGCGGTATTCTTCGGATAGTGACGAAAGTTATCCTGCACGGAACACAGTTCCTTCTGGCGCACAACGTAGCAGACCCGTGCAAACAAAACCGCAAATACGGCCAGCACGAAAACGGATTTTATTACGTTGATAATCACCCTGCTTTTATTCTTCATAAATGTTTCACCTTAATCAGAACTGGAAATAGATAAAGGATGCCGCATCGTAGTCGAAACCGTAAATGCCGAATACCAGTACAAGCATCACTCCAATCACAAATAACGCACTTTTAAATATCCAGCCCTGTGAAAGGAATTTCTGTTTTAAATCCACCCCGCAAAGCCTGCAGATGTCGCAGACAAGCAAAAACAGAAGTGCCACGAAGAGCACGTTCCACTCCTTAAAATCCATGCCCGTACTGAACATGGTTCCGTCCGTAAATACCCACGGATTCCAGTTTGTAAAGGTTCTTTCGATCATACCGAAAGCCTGTCCGATGCTCTCCGCGCGGAAGAATACCCAGGCTATGCAGACAAAGAAGAACGTTCCGAGAATCTGCCAGATGCGGAAAGAAACGGAATTCAGGTTGGCGATTTTACCGTAAATCTTCGTACGAAGACCCGATGTCAGATCATCCAAAATACGTAAAATACCGTGCAGCACGCCCCATACCACAAAATGCCATGCGGCACCGTGCCACAGTCCGCTTACCGCAAAAACGATAAAGATGTTTAAATACTTGCGGAATTTTCCCTTACGGTTTCCGCCGAGGGGAATATAAAGATAATCACGGAACCACTGTGTCAGGGAAATATGCCAACGGCTCCAGAAATCACGAATGGAAGTTGCAAGATACGGCGTGTTGAAGTTGTTCATGAGGTTGAAGCCCATGATTTTCGAAGCACCGATGGCAATGTAGGTGTAGCCCGCGAAGTCGGTGTAAATCTGTACGGCAAACAGAACGGTTGCCACTGCAGGGATAAAACCTTTGAACTCGGAGCAGACTGCCGGATCGTAAACCGCATCGACGACCATTTTCGCACGGTCCGAGATAATCATTTTCAGAATATAGCCGTAAAGCATAATCACGGCGCCTTCCTGAATCTGACGGAAGTTCCAGATTCGAAGATTCTCGATGCCGCGGATCTGTTTTAACAGATTTCTCGAGCGCTCGATGGGACCTGCCACGAGCTGCGGGAAAAATGCCACAAAAAGCGCATAGCGGAAGAAATTCTTCTCCGCCTCCACATCTTTACGGTAAACATCGATGACATAACCGACCGCCTGGAAGGTAAAAAACGAAATGCCCACGGGGAGCAGAATGGAAAACGAAGGGTCCGAAAGACCGCTTCCGAAAAGCCCCGCAAGCGACTGCAGGGACGAGTATGCAAAATGAAAATACTTAAATACGAAAAGCAGGGTAAAACACAAAACAACGGAAAGGACTAAGAAGAGTTTACGCAAACCTTCCTTCTTCGATTTTTCAATACCGAAACCGCTTAAGTAGGTGACACCGGTCACTCCCAGAAGCAGAAGGCCGTATTTCGGCTCCCAGGACATATAGAAATAGTAGCTGGCAATCAGCAGCCAGATATACCGCACCTTCTTCGGCATGATAAAATAGCATGCCACCACGATCGGAAAGAAAACTATAAACGCAAAACTGTTAAAAAGCATGAGAATTCACCTTTCCCCTATTTTTCCCGTATCTTTAATCATATCAATTTCAATTACATAAGTAAAGATATATGAAAAATGCCTTGTCTTTTCCGCAAAAAGTGCAAATTAGAAGGCTTTATTTAGCACCATTTGAGGTCTGGGAATACTGGACATTTCGCGATTGTTAGGGTATAATTTGCATTGTGGATTTGGGAAAAGAGAAACCCATTCCGGAATCGAAAAATATAAGAGGAGGAATCAGCAATGGGATTAATTAAAGAAGCTTTTGGCATTGCAAAGCAGGCAGTCGGTGACGCTACAAGAAATATCGGAACCAACGCATTTTCAAGCATTGGCGGAATCGCAAAAGACCAGTATCTTGAGTACTTCGTATGTGACTCCATGGAAAATGGTGTCCTTGCGGCTCGCGGTATCAAGAGAGATAAGAAAGGTATGAATAAGGGACAGGACAATGTCATTTCCAACGGTTCCTTAATCATTGTAAACGCAGGTCAGTGTGCAATCACCGTTGATAACGGTAAAGTTACCAACCTCGCGGCAGAACCCGGTGAATATCGTTTTGAATCCGATACGGAATCTTCCATCTTCTACGGAAATTTCGGTGAGAATCTTCTTCACTCCTTCCAGGAACTCGGAAGACGTATTTCCTTCGGTGGTGAGACCCCGAGAGAACAGAGAGTTTACTTCATCAACACTCTGGAAGTTCGTGAGAACCTTTGGGGAACCGCTTCCACCATTCCGTTCTTCATTCATGACCAGGTAACCGGTTTCCAGGGCGACATCAACTTAATGGCAAGAGGCGAATATTCCTTTAAGATTTCGGATCCTATCCGTTTCTATACTTCCATCGCTTCTGCTTTTGCCGGCGCAACCTATACCAAGAAAGATCTTCAGAGCATTATGAAATCTGACTTTATGCAGGCTCTGCAGCCCGCAATCGGATCTCTTTCCGACTACGGCGTAGGTATCCGTTACAGTGCCATCACCACCAAGACCGACATTCTGGTAGAACTGATCAACCAGAAGCTCGAGAAAAAGTGGGGCGAACTTCGTGGTATGCAGGTTGTGGATATCACCTTTGATTCCATTAAGGCTACCGAAGAAGACGAGAAGAGAATCAAACAGTTCCAGGATACCGCTGTTTACACCAACGTAAACATGGCAGCCGCAAGAATGACCACTGCTACCGCAAATGCTATGGAAGCTGCTGCAGCAAATGAGCAGGCAGGCCCCATGATGGCATTCGCAGGTATGAATATGGCTCAGATGACCGGTGGCGGAAATACCGCAAACCTCTTCGCAATGGCTCAGCAGCAGAACGCAGCACAGGCTCAGCAGCAGGCTGCAGCAGCACCCGCTGCCGCTGCTCCCGCAGATTCCTGGACCTGCAAGTGCGGAACCGTTAATACCAGCAGATTCTGCTCCAACTGCGGTGAGAAGAAACCCCTTACCGATGCAGACGGATGGACCTGCAGCTGCGGTACCTTAAACAAAGGCAACTTCTGCCAGAACTGCGGAGCAAAGAGACCCGCAGGCGCACCTTTATACAAGTGTGACAAGTGCGGATGGGAACCGGATGATCCCAAAAATCCTCCGAAATTCTGTCCTGAATGCGGTGATGTATTTGATGATGGTGACATCGTTAAATAAAAGCGTCGTAAGACTTTAACGTAAAAAGACCTTAGCGGCCCGGCCCAAAACGGCCGGGCCGTAATTCATTACAGGGGGAATAATCAGAATGGCTGATGAAAATATCATCATAAAAGAAGACGGTTCAAGAACCGATGAACAGGGCATAAACATTTCAAACAGCGAAACCCTTTCCGAAACTGACAGAAAGTGTCCCAATTGCGGCGGCACCATGGATTTTGACCCGGAAAGCGGCAAACTGCACTGCCCTTACTGTGATTATCAGGAAGTAATTCCGCAGGCTGAAAATGCTCCCGCCTCGGCTGTAGAGCTTGACTTCTTAAGCGCGGAAAACAAAGAAACCAACTGCAACTGGGGTACCGAGAAGAAGGCGGTTGTCTGCAAGAGCTGCGGCGCCGAAACCATTTACGATGCTCTGGCTGTTTCCAGTGAATGTCCTTACTGCGGATCCAATCAGGTTATGGAAGCAAAAGGTGAGAAAACCCTCGCACCCGGCGGTGTGGTTCCCTTTAAGATTACGAACGAAGTGGCCGGTGCCAATTTTAAAAAATGGATCGGCGGCAAGTTCTTCTGCCCGAAGCTTGCAAAGGACTCCGCAAAACCCGAAGCGTTTACGGGAATCTACCTTCCCTACTGGACCTTCGATACCAGCACCGTATCTTCCTACACCGGTAAATACGGTATCGACCGTACCGTAAGACGCAAGGATTCCAACGGAAACACCGTCACGGAAACCGTTACGGACTGGCATCGTACTTCCGGTATCTACCGCGAAGATTTTGACGATGAGCTGGTTCTTGCAACCAATCGTCATAACTCCGCCATCATCAACGGCCTTGCTCCTTTCGAAACCGCCGACAACAAGGCTTATAAGCCCGAATACGTAGCCGGTTTTGCAGCAGAGCGTTACACCATCGGTTTAAAGGACGGATGGGAAATTGCAAAGAAGTCTATTTTCAAGAAAATCAATAACGGTGTCAGCCGCAAGATTCTTCGTGAAAACAATGCGGATCACACTTCCGACATCAAGGTTAAGAGTACCTTCAACGCCATCACCTATAAGTATCTGATGCTTCCGATCTGGGTATCTTCCTTCCAGTACGGCGGCAAGGTTTATCAGTTCATGGTAAACGGCCAGACCGGTAAGGTATACGGCAAGACTCCCGTCTCCGTATGGAAGGTGCTTCTGGTTGTCGGCATCATACTGGCTATTATTGCCGCTATCTGTCTCTGCGGCGGTTGCTTCGGCCTGCTGGATCAGTCCGGTTTCATTATGTAAGTTAAGGAGTTTAAAATGGGAATTCTATCGGCTGGTGTTATCGTAATTCTGGTTCTTGTAATTATCATCCTGGTGATTGTGGCCGTCATTGCGGCCGCAATCATCGGGGTCGTTAAGAAAACAACGCGTTCCGTAAAGAATGTGACCGATTCGGTCAATACTGTGGTTCATACCGCACAGACGATTTCCAAGGTAACTACGGGTACTTCCGACATTGCGGAAGGTATCCGCCGTACGACCTTCGAATATGCAGCCACACCGAAGACCGTTTCGGACAACGCCTCGATTTATCTTCCGAAAATCGCAAAGGATTTTCCGGAGTTTAATAATACGGAAATGGTTACCAGAGCAGGAAACGTTCTGACCTCATATCTTTTTGCCATCGACAATTCCGACGCTTCCAAATTAAAGGAAGGCAACGAGGAATTGAAGAACAAACTGCAGATGCAGATTGACTTAAATAAGGATAAGGGCTATGTGGAGCACTATGAACGCATCAAACTGCATAAGTGCGGTTTAAGCAACTACGTAAACGACGGTGCCAAGTGCGTAATTACCTATCAGGCTGCCGTTCAGTACCTGCACTACATTACCGAGGGTGATAAAATCAAAACCGGCCGTAATGACTTAATGACGCAGGCAAAATACAACATTGACTTAATCTACATTCAGGACCGCGACAAGGTTGATAAATACTCCGATATGGCGCTCTCTTCGGTCTGCCCGCACTGCGGAGCTCCCGTTAAGGGAACCGGTGAGAAAGTCTGCCCTTACTGCGGCTCTCCCGTGGAAATCATTAACATCTACGCATGGAGCTTTGCAGATATCAAAGAAACGAAATAGGGCCTTACGGTATCGTTTTATAATTTTACCTGTAAAAGTTTTTACCCGTAAAAAAGAACTCCGCAAATCTGCGGAGTTCTTTTTTGTATCCTTCACTTCTACACAACCGTTTTTATACTTCGGGCTCAATCAGTCCGTAGGTATTACCCTTTCTCTTGTAAACAACACAGATGCGATCGTTCTCTGCGTTATTGAATACATAGAAGCTGTGTCCCAAAAGTTCCATCTGCACACAGGCATCTTCGGGATACATGGGCTTAATGTCGAACTTCTTGGTACGGATAATTTTAATCTCGTCATCATCCATGAAGTCCTTCTCAATATAGTCCTGCTTGAAGTAGGAAATGTTCTGCTTGTGATCGGTTAATTTCCTCTTATATTTCTTTAACTGTCTTTCGATAATCTCTTCTACCAGGTCAATGGATACATACATATCATTGCTGACCTGCTCGGAACGAATGATATTGCCCTTAACGGGAATAGTCACTTCGATCTTCTGACGCTCTTTTTCAACGCTTAATGTAACATGTACCTCCGTATCTTCGTTGAAATACTTTTCCAGTTTGCCGAGCTTGTCTTCCACTGCGGATTTCAATCCCGGTGTGACTTCAATGTTCTTCCCCAAAATAATAAATTTCATGCTACTCACCCTTTCGTTGGAATGTCGTATACCAGGTGAAATACCCCCGTCACCTGATAAGGAAAGTATACCATATCAATGACGGATTTACCACTATATTTTTGTCCGGGGCCCCTCAGACGGTGACTTTTTCCACATATGGTCTGTCAATGAAAAAATCCTTATTTCTGTGGATTTCTACGTTCTTCACAAAACGAATGTTCTTATAAGTTACCATAAAATTTGACTGAGAGGTTCATTTTAATGTGGATAATGTGGATAACTTCGTTTATAAGTCTGTTTTGTACCCTTTTGGGGTGTGGAAATCTTTTTTCGTTTTTTTGTATTTTCCCCTTGCAAAACCCCTTTTTGTGCAAAATTACCAAAAGCCGCTAAAACAGCGGCTTTTCTAAGGGTTTCCCCGGTATTTCCTTTATTTTCCTCTTTTCTCGATTTGCGAAGCGGTCAACATTTTTCGTACTTTTGGGTCAACGGCAACCGGCTACTCGGTAAGCAGTCTGCGGATGGTAATGATGTCTGTATAGCAGGCCTGGCATAAGCAGATTCCCTTGGCTTCGCCCGCTGCGTGTACAATCATGCCGTCTCCGATATAAATGCCCACATGGCCCTGATAGCAGATGATATCGCCGGGTTCCGCGGTCTCGATAGATTCCACGGCTACGCCTTCCCGCTGATCAATCTCGGTGGAATGCGTCAGTGTAAAACCGTACTGTGCATATACGGCCATTACAAAGCCGGAGCAGTCACAACCTTCCGTTAAGCTGGTTCCGCCGCTGACGTAAGGATTTCCGATAAACTGCATTGCAAATTCGCAGAGTTCACGGCCTTTGGCGCTGCCCCCTGTCATCGGAACGAAGTGAGACGGTTTTCCGTTGGCGGCCTGATATACCACACTTAAGCGGATTCGTTCTTCCATTTCCCGGCGCAAATCGATTCTCTCCTGCTCGGAGATTTCCTCATCGGTTAAAGCCGTCTTGCACGTGGTTTCCAGGGAAACACAGGGCAGGAATACAAAGCCGGTCAGATCCTCGGTCAGCTGCGTATCGTGAAGCAGTACTTCCGCCCACTGATCGGTAGTCGCAATAACTTCAAGTTCCTCATCCTTCGGCAGAATTCCGATGCTCTCGGAATTTTTGTCGGGTCCGAGACGGAGTGCCACGTTATCTTCCAAAACGGTTGCTTTGGTGGTATATGCATTTGCGATTCCTTCTGCGGCTTCCTCGCCGGTAAGAAGGTGCCTCTTCAGTACATAGCCGGTAATGGAACCGGATTGAACCAGATACCAGTCTCCTTCTTCGGAAAGAACGGTGCCGACGGCGCCGCGGAACATTTTACCGAGCGCGGTGGAGGCTGTACTGTTTGACTCTCTTACAAAGGTATATTCCACATCACAGACGCAGTCCGGATCGGGTACTTCTTCCTCAACGGGAAGTTCAACTTCATCCGCTGCCTCTTCAATGATTTCTTCCTCTTCCTCCGGTGTTACTTTTACTACGAGGTTTTCGAATTTTACATCGGTTTCCTTCAGACCGGCCTTTTCGTCAAGTGCAATCTGTACCTGTTCCTTTAAGGATTCGTAGTCGGCGCCCTCACCGAGTGCCATTGCCACGCCTGCTGCCGGAACCGTCAGTGTCTTTTCTCCGCTCTCTAAAGCCTCAGCCGCCGATTCGTTGTAGGCAGCGGCAAAAACTGCACCGTCCGCCTTCGCAGGGATCGTAAATATGATAATTGTCAGGATTACCGCCAGAAAAGCCAGGCAGGTTAATACTCTTTTACGAATCATGAATCTTTTCCCGAAAATACAAAAGTTTTGGTTTCTCTATACCTATATAAAGCGAATTATTACAAATTTATTACAACACTTTACAAAAGTAACACAAAAAGACCTGTTATGTCAACAAAACCGAGGCTTTTTTCTTTTGTGAAAAATGACGAAAATAAAGGTCCGGACGGGGAATTCTGCCCTGTCCGGACCTGTGTCTTACAAAAGACATAAATTTTTAATAAATTGTTCCTGCGAAGCTGCTGTCGGATGTTTGATTACATCACATCTTCCTGGAAGCTCGTTACCGCATTCGCGCCGTCAGCCACCGCCGTTACAATCTGACGAAGTGCCTTGCTTCTGACATCACCTGCCGCATAAATTCTCTTCACGCTTGTTCTGCCGTCTTCGCCGGCAAGGATGTAACCCTTTTCATTGACTTCCACCAGATCCTTGAATGCATCGGAATCCGGATTGATACCGACTGCGATGAAAATACCCGAAACCGCGAGATTCTGCACCTCTCCGGTGATTTTATTCTTCACGGAAACCGCGTTGACCGAATCGGTCCCTTTGATTTCTTCCACCGTACAGTTCAAAACAGGCACGATATTCTCGTACTGTTTAATGGCCTCCTGAAGGGCTTTGTTGGCTCTGAATTCATCACGGCGGTGAATCAGATAAACCTTGTTACAGATTCTGGCAAGGAAAATCGCATCCTCCAGCGCAACGTCGCCGCCGCCTGCCACAGCCACGTCCCTGCCGCGGAAAAATGCTCCGTCGCAGGTTGCGCAGTAGGAAACGCCCATTCCCTGAAGTTCCGCTTCACCGGGCACGTTTAAGTTCGCATGGTGCGCACCGCTTGCGATAATGACGCCCTTGGTCTCATATTCTTTGCCGTCGCAGACAACAACGTATCCGTTTGCGCCATCTGCTGCCGCGCCTTCTGCGCCCCCATCTGCCGCACCAAACGGTCGGATTGCCAGCACGGAGGCATCCTCAAACTTTGCGCCGAGCTTGTCCGCGTGCTCCTTAAATTTCATTCCGAGATCAAATCCGTTAATGCCCGGAAGTCCCGGATAATTATCCACTTCATAGGTTGTCAGCACCTGTCCGCCGCTGACACCCGCTTTTTCCAATACCACTGCATCCAATCCCGCTCTGCTTGCATAAATCGCCGCAGACAATCCTGCCGGTCCGGAACCGATAATTACTAAATCCAACATACTCGCACCTCTTTCTGTTCTATCTGCTTAAACCATTCGCTGTAATCACAATACTGTCAACAACTCTGTGCCTTACCGTATCATAAACAACAACATTAAGTCCGTTTTGATGGAGCGCAAAGTCCACTCCGTCGATTTCTATTTTACACTCTTTCCTGCCCGGAATTCCATAACTTTCCACCGAATAAATGGCATCCGTGTTGTCAATCCGTCCCTTCAGTGCCTGCGGGTCCCTTCCGCTTAAGGCCTTCGACTCTTTTTGGTATTGCAGGGCCGTGACGAAACCATCTCCGTCTGCGTGACCAAAAGAATCATCCAATCCGAATTCTTTCAACAAGGCTATCGAAGAAGGATTATTCAGCCAGTCGGAGTAACCCTCCACCGCACCGAGAACCGCATAATCCGAATCCTTCAAAAGCTGCATGTAGGTTGCCACATCCGTTGAAGTTTCCATTTCACATGCCTTCAGAGTGCGCTCCAGATAAGGCTTTTCCTTTTCGAAACAGTCTTCTTTCCTCGGAGCAACCCCGTATTCGCCGGACAGCAGTTCACCCATATAATCCGTAAATTTAACCGCGCCCCAGATGTTCGCATGATTGGTTGTGTTCTCCTTGGGAAGCTCGGCTTTTAGAAGGTCATAATTCTCTTTCAGGCAGAAATTGTAATAATCGGTATTCTCCTCTTCCCCCATCGCACCGAGAGCATTGTTCACTCCGTCATTCATATAGGTGCCCGGGAAGGATACGATTACAAATTGAATTCCGTTTTCCCTGCAGAGTTCCTGCATTTTACGGACATATTCAAGCATTCTCTCATCCGCCCCGGAAGTATCCTGCAAATCACCGGGTTCAAAAGGATTGTACTCATTCGGTGCATCATACAGAACCGGATAATATCCGAACAGCTCCGCACTGTCCACCTGCTTTTGCATAAAATCCTGCTCCGTCATTTCCGTCCAACGATTGTGGAAACGGATGTTGGTCAGATAATAACTCAACTCCGACTGCGCAGAATCAAATCCGCAAATTGTCCGGACCGCTTCTTTCTTTACCGACGAATAACGCATCGGATCCAGACACTTTCTCGTAAGCGGCTCGGAGGTGTTGATTTCATACTCCGGATGAATTCTGCTGGCAAAGTTACTCTCCCAGATAACAACCTTGGGGCTTTGGAAACGAAGTGCTTCTTTCAGCCAGAAATAGGAAAGAACCGGGCTTTGCTGTTCACTTCCGAGATTGTAAGAAGTGATTCCATACGCATTGTAAAGTTCCTGCGGAATAAAGCCGTTTACGGCAACACTGGATCCTAAGAAAAGCACATCCACGGAATTCTCGGGAAGCTGATAGAATTGCCGATAGGTGGACGTGGACGGCCAGTTACTGTTTCCGTAGTGGAACTTCGGTTCCAGAACCTTATTGATAAAATATAAGGAACCCACCAGCAGCCCCACGAACAGTATCGATTTTATGAGGTTTTTCAGTCCTTTTTTCATTTAAAATCCCCCATAAATAAACGCGTTCGCATCAAATCCAAATCCGTATGTTCCGAATATCCAGATGCTCCAGATGAAGATAAAATACACGGCCCAGCGAACCACAAGATTCTGCCCTGCAAGCAACGCCCTGACATCTTTCCCCTGTTCCTTCATGATGCTGACTCCCAGAAGAACCAGTATGGAAACCGTCAGTACTATCCACTCCTGCCAGCAAAGACCGAGTCGAAGCAGGGAGGAATCCACCAGAATCCACGGGTTAAAATGCGTGAACATGGAAAGGTACATCTGAAGTCCTTCCCGAAGGCTTACCGCGCGGAACATTACCCAGGAAAGCATGACAAGCACAAAGGTAATACACCGGTTAAGAATCACCGTGGCTGTTGATGCAGCGTCGGACTCTGATGATTTGGTAATTTTCTTCCAGACAGGGTTTAAGAAATCGCCCACAATCTGGTATCCCGCATGGATCAGTCCCCACGCAATAAAATGCAAATTTCCGCCGTGCCAGAGTCCGCTGACGGCGAATGTTATGATGACATTGAGAAACCTTCTGATTTTACCTTTTCTGCTTCCTCCGAGAGGAATGTAGATGTAATCCTTCAACCAGCTGCTGAAGGAAATATGCCATCTTCTCCAGAATTCCCGTATGGACACAGAGAAATACGGCTGCCTGAAGTTATCCGCAAGCTGAATTCCAAACAGTTCCGCGACACCTTTGCACATGGCAACGCAGCCGGCAAAATCGGCATAAATCTGGATGCTGTAAAGAAAGGCCGCAACCCATAAATAAGCACCCGTATAAGCAGACGAATTGTCAAAAACGGTATTTACAACCACCGCCGCTTTGTCCGCTATCATAAACTTAAGGAAAAATCCCCAGCCCAGACGAACCAGACCCAGAACCATGGCATCATAGTCAAACTTGTGGCCTTCAAACAGCTGCGTGGAAATCGATTTGTATCTCGGAATCGGTCCCTGAACAATCTGGGGAAAGAAAGACATAAAGAGCGTGAATTTTAACGGATTGTGCTGCGCTTCGCACTCTCCTTTGCACACATCCGTCAGATAGGAAATCAGTTGCAGGGAATAATATGCTAGTCCAAGCGGAATAATCCAGGCAAAACGCTCTCTATGCAGCAGAGAATGAAGCGATAAATCTCCGATTCGGATTGCGATAAGCGGCGCCGTTCCGAGAATGATAAAAATCCATAACAGATACTTCTTACGCGCTTTCTCAAGCACTCTTCCGCCAACGTATCCAACCAGAATTGTAAATACAAAAAGACCGATTTGCCGTAAGTCCTTTACCGCAAACCAGTAAAATGCAGCACTTCCTGCCAGAAGCGCGGTCCATCTGATTTTCTTCGGAAGAATATAATAAACTGCAACTGCCGCGATCACCAGCAGATAGTAGTTTATCGATACGTAATCCATTCGGTTCCCTCTCGCTTTTTATTCCTCAACTATTTTACCAAATAAATCCCCCCGAGAAAAGAAAAAAACCCTCCGCCCGGATATCCCCGTGCGAAGGGTTCTTACATTCATTTCAGTGCGCTTTTGCGCCGGTTATTACAGCTGAGGACCTGCAGCTACAAGAGCCTGACCGGCCTCATTGGTGGTGTACTTACCAAAGTTCTTGATGAATCTCTCAGCAAGATCCTTAGCCTTTGCATCCCACTCAGCAGCATCTGCATAAGTATCGCGGGGATCAAGGATTGCAGGATCAACGCCGGGAAGTTCGGTAGGAACTTCGAAATCGAAGATGGGGATCTTCTTGGTAGGAGCCTTGTTAACGTCGCCGTTAAGGATTGCATCGATGATACCACGGGTATCCTTGATGGAGATTCTCTTTCCGGTTCCGTTCCAGCCGGTGTTTACAAGATAAGCCTTAGCGCCGCTCTTCTTCATTTTCTTAACCAGCTCTTCGCCGTACTTGGTAGGATGAAGCTCTAAGAAAGCCTGTCCGAAGCAAGCGGAGAAGGTAGGGGTAGGCTCGGTAATTCCACGCTCGGTACCTGCAAGCTTTGCAGTGAAACCGGAAAGGAAGTAATACTGGGTCTGCTCCGGAGTAAGAATGGATACAGGAGGAAGTACGCCGAATGCATCTGCGGATAAGAAGATTACATTCTTTGCATCGGGACCTGCGGAAATACCGTTAACTTTCTTAACGATGTTCTTGATATGGTCAATAGGATAGGAAACACGGGTGTTCTCGGTAACGGACTTGTCAGCGAAATCAATCTTGCCTGCTTCGTCAACGGTTACGTTCTCAAGGAGTGCGTTTCTCTTAATTGCATTGTAGATATCGGGCTCGGACTCTTTGTCAAGGTTGATAACCTTTGCATAGCAGCCGCCTTCGAAGTTGAACACGCCGTTGTCGTCCCAGCCGTGCTCGTCATCACCGATCAAAAGTCTCTTGGGATCGGTGGAAAGGGTGGTTTTACCCGTACCGGAAAGACCGAAGAAGATTGCGGTGTTCTTTCCTTCCATATCGGTGTTTGCGGAGCAGTGCATGGAAGCGATGCCCTGAAGAGGTAAGTAGTAGTTCATCATGGAGAACATACCCTTCTTCATCTCGCCGCCGTACCAGGTATTTAAAATAACCTGCTCACGGGAAGTGGTGTTAAATGCAACGCAGGTCTCGGAGTTCAGTCCAAGCTCGGCGAAGTTCTCAACTTTAGCCTTGGATGCGGTATAAACCACGAAGTTAGGCTGGAAGTTCTCAAGTTCCTCAGCGCTGGGCTGGATGAACATATTGGTTACGAAATGTGCCTGCCATGCTACTTCCATAATGAAACGTACGCTCATTCTGGTGTCCTTGTTAGCGCCGCAGAATGCATCCACTACGAAAAGTCTCTTTCCGGAAAGTTCCTTCTTTGCGAGATCCTTAACGATTGCCCAGGTTTCCTCGGTCATGGGATGGTTATCGTTCTTGTATCCCTCGGTGGTCCACCAAACGGTGTCCTTGGAATTCTCATCCATAACGATGTATTTGTCCTTAGGGGAACGTCCGGTGTAGATACCGGTCATAACGTTTACGGTGCCGAGTTCGGTCTCAACACCCTTTTCATAACCGGTAAGACCCTCTTTCATCTCTTCTTCATATAAGAACTCATATGAAGGGTTGTGGATGATTTCAGTAGCTCCGGTAATGCCATACTGAGTTAAATCAATGTTTGCCATAATGCCTCTCCTTTTTTAATATATTTTTGGGAAATACCGAAACAAATGTTGCCGTTTTCGGCATTTCGGTTTTCTTGCAACCGGTGGATTTTACACTAAACCACACCAAAGATAAGTATATAAAATTTACTGTCCTTTCGTCAAGAAAGAATGTAGGTTTACTCCACGTTTTTTAACGCCTCGTCCATCGGAATTCTGCGGATTCGTCCGTAGTCGATGAGCATAACCACAAGGTATGCAGCAATAATCATCAGCACAATCCACACATAACTTACGGGTGGAATATAGGCCGGAAGCCAGCCGTCCATCTGGCCGATGACTACTTTCCAGACTATCTCCAGGGATTTCGCACCAAAGAGCGAAGATACCACGGCGGATAAAACTACCATCCATGTGGTGGTAAGCAAGTACAGCGAAGCGATCTCGCCGTTTTTATAACCTAAGATCTTTACCATCGAAATCGAGTTTTCGTTTCTTTCGATTATGACTTTGGTCAGAAGATAGATCAGGATTCCTGCAAAGATTAAGCAGATAACCTTGAAATATTCCATATAGCTTCCGATCGAATGATCCAGCTGTCTGGAAATCTTCGTAATATCCTCTTCGGCGATGGACATCGCTATGTATTTTTCTTCGATATCCGTAATCTCCGTATTGGATAAAAATCCGTTAAAGCTGCCCTCGGGATATCCGAACGTTTCATTGAATTCATCCAGATACATAACGATATTCAGACCGCCGAGATAATCATAGAAACCGGCTACCTTAAAGGTGTATCTGTCTTCCCTGTATTTTTCTTTCAGAGTCAGTTCGTCACCGACATGCAGTTTAAACTTATCCTGGTAAGCACTTGAAACCATGACTTCGCCTTCGGCCAGCTCTTTTCCTCCGATCGGAATATAACTGCTGTCCTTTTCGATTCCGTAAACGGAGATTCCCTCATTTAAATGGATACCGTCCACGGTGTATAAGCTTTCCATGGAAAATCGCTCCACGCCTTCGGTTTTGGTCTTAATCTCGTTACCGTCCTCATCTTCGGTGGATTTCAGCACATACTGATATTTGGCAAACATATCATCCGTAACATGATCCTGGTAATTCTTCAATGTCGTTCCGATACCGAATGCAAAGGTTGCTAAGAATACCACAAAGAAAATGCCGACAAACAGTACCAGATAGTTCGGAACATTCTGGAAAAAGACACGCAGCCGGAAACGGTTTAAGAATTTGAAACGCGGCAGGCGCATGGCTTTTTTACGTTTGCTGGTACGAAGATCCTTGCGGATAAATTTTAAGGGTGAGAGTCTGAGCCAGTAGCTTACCACAATGAAATTGATTAGGATCATCAAAATGACCGGAACCACCGTTGTCTTTAAAAACGCCTCATAATACCAGTAAGTCTGGTATTTCGGCAGGCTGTAGGAATTAAAGTACATGTTTACAACCGTATTCTTAAAGAAGGTATATCCCAGGATGTTTCCGGCAATTGCGGATATAAGCGTTACCAGAACCGGCATTGTCATATAGTGGCGCACCAGTTCCCCTTTCGTATAACCCGAAGCGCGCAGGGTACCGATTACCGTGGACTCTTTGGTAATTGTACTGGTAACGGTCAGGGCAAATACAAAGCCCAGCACTACCACAAGGATGTAGAGTAAAACGCCGCCAATGGTTTTATCACCGCCCATATCATCCGGTGCGAAAACAACGGCATTGTTGGCATAGCGCGGAATAAAGTTTTCCAGGTCGTTTTCCGCCTTAACGGTCTGGCTGACTAACGACTGTAAGAAATAATCGGATAATTCCTTTTGTTCGGAATCGTTTGTATAACCTTCTTCATAGAAGAACGCATACGAATATCTGGTCTGTCCGTTTATCTCATTCCATGCCTTGTCTGTAACCATTCCGACATCGAAATTGATCGCATCAAACATTAAATCCGTGTTGTTTTCATAGAGTGTGGAATAATTGACATAGGCAAGCAATCCGCAGATTTCGAATTCTTTGCCGGCGACACGGATCTTGTCTCCGATGACCAGATCATTGTTGTTGGCATGCATTCTGTCGATGGCAATCTCATCGTCACGTTCCGGTGCGCGGCCCTCAAGGAAACTGGCTTTGTTTACTTCCTTGTCTTTGGGAAAAACTCTGATCTTACCGTTTGCGCTGCCATCCAGGGTATTGTCTTCCGTGACATCTTTATAGAAATCCGGATAGATGGTAACGGGAGTTACCTTAAAGTTAGCTTCTGCTTCTTTGGTCGCTTTCGACTTCTTTGCTTCCTGCTTATCAAACTCTTCGTTGATCTCATCTTCCGCTTCTTCGTATGCTTCCTTGCGGGTTTTCTCGACTTCGTCCAGGTATTCTTTGCTCTTTAACGCTTCGTCAATGGCGTCCGGCAAAACCTCGGCCACGGTGTCTTCATACTTTTCATCCAAAGTCTTTTTCACCGCATCGTCAATCTGTTCTTTGATCTGCTCCTCGGTCATAAAAGCCGCAAACGGAGCCGTTGCTTCTTTTACCGCTTCGGTAACTTTGGCGGTGATTTCTTCTTTGACCTTTTTACGAACCTCTTCTTCGACCTTTTTCTTCAGCTCCTTCGGTGCTTTTTCGTCGATTTCTTCATCGATTTCTTTGTGTGCCTTATCGATGTAGTATGAACGCAGGTCTACTTTTTCACCGGAAGCGATGTCTGCAAGAAGTTCTGCATCCGCCTCTTCGTCAAGTTCGAAATGCCCGTCTTCCAGGCGGTTGTTTTCATTTGCCTGATCGATAGAAATTAACATGCTGTGGTTTGCCACATACATACCGGATACAAATCCTATGGTTGCGGTAAGCAGAATAAAAATGACTAAATATTTATGCCACTCGCCCAGAAGTTCTTTCGGAACTCTTTTCACCAGCGGATTGGATATTCTTCTTTTTTTCATTGCCGTCACCTCCTACCATTCAAGATCCACAGCGGATACTTTGGAGGTGTTGATATCGTTGTGACGCACCATTCCGTCACGAAGCTTTATCACATGGTCGGCCATTTTACGGATTTCCTCGTTGTGGGTAACCATGATGATGGTATTTCCGTACTTCTGATTGACATCTTCAATGAGCTTTAAGATCTCCTTGGAAGTGTTGTAATCCAGTGCACCCGTGGGTTCATCGCAGAGCAAAATGTCCGGATTTTTCACGACTGCGCGGCCAATGGACACTCTCTGCTGCTGCCCGCCGGATAACTGATTCGGAAGCTTGTATTTGTGTTTATCAAGCCCCAGCGTTACCAGTAATTCTTCAATATCAAGCGGATTGTCGGACAGATAGGCTCCGACTTCGATGTTTTCTTTGACATTTAAATTGGGAATTAAGTTATACATCTGAAAGACGTATCCAAGGTGTTTGCGGCGGTACTGCGTCAGACCCTTTTCTCCCATTTCCTCAAGCTTGTCGCCGTTGATGGAAATGTATCCGGAGTCCGGATTGTCGATGCCGCCGATGATGTTAAGCAGGGTGGATTTGCCGCTTCCGGACGGTCCTAAAAGTACACAGAACTCGCCTTTTGCAACGGAGAAATTCATGCCCTTTAAAACCTCCTGGCGTGTGTCTCCGCTTCCGAACCCTTTCTTTAAATCCACGATTTCCAAAAACTTTCTTTCCTCTTCTGACATAAGTGCTTTCCTCCTTCGCATACAAAAACCGCCGCGCTTTTCGGCACGACGGCTGATTCTCATCAATCATATGACGGGGATTCTCACGTATGCCAAAAAGCTTACATGAGTCTCGCACTTTACAACAGACCAGACCGGTTATGCGGTCGAGATGATGACCTGTTTCCTGCAACGATTCGCAGGCGTCCTACTCCCTCAATTGCGCTTATGATACACGATATGATTTTATTTGTAAACCCCTGTTTTGTTATTTTTTTTCAAACTGCCGAAAACAGTATTTCGCAGCAGTTAGTCATAACTTACCCCATACCGTAATTATAGTTAGTCAAGGCTAACCTGTCAATAAAAAAAGACAAATTACACCTTTCTTAGCATTAATTCCACGGTCAGACCATGGTCGTTGTAATATTCCAGACCTCCGCCCTGCTTTTCCATATAGTATTTGACCAGGTAAAATCCGAGACCGGAACCGGGCACTTTCTCCGCGTTGCTTCCGCGATAGAATTTCTCGGCAATTAACGGCAGATCCTCTTCGGAAACACCGGGGCCGGAGTCTTTGATGCGGATTCTCAAAAACTCCGCCGTTTTCATTTTACCGCCGTTTTCGGACGGCATGTCCACGGAGAAAACTTCAAAACCGACATGCACGTCGGTTCCCGCGTATTTATATGAATTGCCGATTACGTTGTCGATGGCCTGCTCCATGCGCAGTCTGTCCATATAAACCAGACAGCCCGGAATATCATTGTCGAGAATGATGTTTCCGTACTGTTTTAAATTCTCAAAGAACTCCAGAAGAATCCTGCTGTTTTCTTCCGTTGTCTTAATATCGAGCCGCTCGAGATCTTCGAGGTTGGCATGCAGCATGTTGCCGATTAACTGGTTGATGGTATCCGCTTTGCGGGAAATTGTGGAAACCTTTTCGAGGGTGTCGGGATCTTCGATTTTTGCATCGAGAACTTCACAGGTAGCCTTGATTACAGCCACGGGAGTCTTCACGTCATGGCTGAGTTCGGTGATTAACTCCTTGCGGGCCTTCTCCGCCGCAATCTCCTTCTCCCTGGATTCAACCAGCTGCTCACGCATGATATCAAATGCTTCCACGAAGCTTCCGAACAGGTTGTGCCGGTGAATCGGAAGCGGCACATCCAGATTGCCTTTTGCGATTTCCTCGGAGAACGATTTCATCTCGCTGACCGGCTTGATAAAACCTGTCTGCAGATTGTACAAAAGGACATATCCCGTAACCAGCGTTAAAAGCCATATCATGACGGCCATGCCGAAGAAACCTCTCTTCGAAGTGGTGAAGCTGTTTAATTCGTCCATCCAGGCGATTTTACCGATGTATTCCCCGCCCGGTTCAAAATCCAGAACGAACGCAGAATTGCGGTACGCTTCCGCAAGTTCCTCCTCGTTGATTTCTTTTGCAAGAATCAGTTTGCAGTCATACTCCCGCTCGATGGCCGACTTTGATTTGCCCTTCAGATAATCTTTTTCGATTTCGTGAAGAATCCCGTTATAGGCAATCAAATCACGCTGCTTGTATTTAAATTGGCTGTTTAAGTAAAAAAACAGTCCCAGCGAAAGCAGCATAAGAAGCGTAAATGTAATTGTGATTCTGCGAACGATTTTCAAAACAGTGTCACTCCTTAAGCTCCAGATAATATCCCGTACCCCACACCGTCTTGATTAACTGCGGGTTGTTGGGATTCTCCTCAAGCTTCTCGCGAAGTTTTCTGATATGCACATTCAGCGTACTGTCTGAAAAGAAGGCATCGCCCCACACTTCATCAAACAGAACGTCTTTTTTTACAATCGTATTCTTATGCTGGTATAAGCATGCAAGGAGTGCAAACTCCTTGGCCTTCAATGGGATTCTCTCGCCGTTTCGGATCACCGAGAGCGTCGCCTCGTCCAGACGGAACATATCGTCCCCTGATAAACCGTCACTGTTATTTCCTGCAGTGCCGCCGGAATCTCCCGGGGTACTGTCGGAATTTCCTGCTTTGTTTCCATCGTTCATAGTATGGGTTGCAGCCTTTGTTTCGGCGCCGGTCTTTAATTTCTCAATTTCTTCGACACGTTTTAAATTCACCTTCACCTTTGCCAGTAAAACCGACAGGCTGTAAGGCTTCTTTACATAATCGTCTCCGCCCACGGAAAGCGCCACCAGCACGTCGTCATCAGACTGTCTGGCGCTGATAAAAAGGATGGGCAGCTGCAGATCCCTGCGAATCCGCTTGCAAACCTCAAATCCAAGGCCGTCTCCCAGGTTAATATCAAGCAAAATCAAATCCACGGTATTCTCTTTTAAAAACGCAAAACAGGCCTCGCCGCTTTCCACATACGCCGTGGAAACCTCAAACATGTTGAAGTACTCCGCGGTCATTTTCGCAAGGTCTGTTTCGTCGTCAACAATTAAGCAATTATAGTGCATAATAATCCCTTTTTACATACTTTCAAATGCTACCGTTTTCGATAAACCTGCTGTTTTTCCGGCTGTCTCTACCGACGACCTTTGCCGGAAACATTTACGGAATCGATTTCCGACCCGGTTTTTGACTCGAATTCTGCCGTATCGAAGGATTCATCATAGGCTGCGCATCCTTTTTTCGTGGAATTTTTCACACGGTAAAGCGCCTCATCCGCCTGTTTAAACAAATTCTCCGAAACGCCGCTTTCCGAGAAAGACACTCCGGCAGAAACGGAAACTTTGGGAATCCCTTCGGCGGGATTGTCCAAGGCCGCATTTATACTGTCAATTTTATTTTTAACCACAAAGAAAAGATCTTCCGTGATTCCGATCATAATTACCACGAATTCGTCGCCGCCGTAACGAATGACATAATCACTGGTACGAAACGTCGATTTTAAAAGGCCAGCCACATTTTTCAAAATAATATCGCCTACATCGTGGCCGTAGGTATCATTGATGGATTTAAAATAATCGATATCCATGACAAGGATTCCCGCTATCAGATTATCTTCCTTGGAAAGGTTTTCCATTAAGTCCTCATACGCCCTGCGGTTATAAATCTCCGTAAGCGCATCGACCGTCGCTTCTTTTCGAAGCCGCTTCCTTTCTTTAACAAATTCGTCATCCTGGAAGAAAAACAGATACAACATAAGCGCCATTGTCATGACACTTTCGGATAAGAATTCCCTTACCTCAAAGTACTCGAATAAAACAGCTGAAATCATCAAAAATGCGGTTCCTAAAATCATCGTGCCATGCCGATAATTTTTTCGGGTAAAATCGATTACAGCCAGAACCAAAATGACAACCAGATAGATTCCCAGTGCCATAAAATTTAACCAGCCAAGCGGTCCGCTGTAGAAATTATTGGTATCCGTATGGAAACCGTATACGATATCCGTGAAAAATACGGAAAATGCGCTGAACAGCGTGATGATCATCGGAATTCCGAGAAGCGTATACAAAATTCTCTGCTTCTTCCGATTTAAGTTTAAATCCGTTCCCAGCAGTGCATATGCAAAAAGCGGACGCAGAAAATACCCGAAAGCGGAATAAGCTGCCCTTCGGGCTGTATAAGTTTCGTAATCCGATACGATTTTATCCGCATTTCGGAAAAGCACGGAAAGCAGGAAAATAATCAGCGTTATGATAAAAAAACGACGCTTTCTTTCCGTTAATTTGTTATTTTTTATAACAAATGCGAACATCATGGCACAACCCACGATGGGCACAAAATTATAAGCAATAAAATCTTTCATTCAGCAATCTCGTTCCCTTTTTTAATTCCCTTTTACACATTTGTGGAAATACCCCTGTTCATTTTGAGATATTCCCTGTTTTGCAGATTTCCCGTTTTTGCAGATTTCCCATTTTTCAGATTCCCCTCTCTGCAATTATATATATTTACTTTCTTTCATTTTCTTCAAAATATGCCTTCTGTCTGATTTTTGCTTCGTCAAACAGGCAGATGGATGCGCTGATTAGAATTCCCACAATGGGAAGTACTTTGAATAAGATTCTTCCGTCTGTCGCAAAATGAAGTGCGAAAAGCAGGAAAAGCACGGCCTCCAGCAAGGCATATGCATATACAACACCCTTGAAATACTGCGTTTTTTTCTTGTGAAAATGGAAAAATCCGAACAGCATGATTGCCAGGCACGCACCGGCCTGAAGGATGTACACCACCAGTCTTCTCGGCGCATCGAAACTGCATACGATCCCGTAACCGGTAATGATCAACGCAATTCCCACTATTTTTCCGGTCGCGGATTATTCGCATTTTTCTTTAAATTTTTTATCAAAAATACAAAATATACAATACATAATACCACGGCAAACCCGATTCCTGCCGGATATGCGATCTTTGCCGGCAACCGAAAGCCTTCCTTCGCCATCAGAATATAGGTTAAGGAAACCGCCGACATAAAGACACCGGGAAGCGCCGTTATAAGCGAACCGAATCTGTATTTGCCCTTCTGTAAAAGGTAACTGGTTGCTACCCACAGAGAAATCATGGCAAGTGTCTGGTTGCTCCACGAAAAATAACGCCAAAGGACGTTAAAATCCAACTGGGTTAATATACTGCCCACTCCCAAAAGAGGAATGGTTACAAGCAATCTCTTTCCGATTTTTTTCTGATCCAGTTTTGTCCACTCGGCCAGAATCAGACGGGCGCTTCGAAACGCCGTATCGCCGGAAGTGATGGGACAGACCACAACACCGATAATCGCCAATGCGCCGCCCACAGGTCCTAACATGGTTTTGCTGATTTCATATACTACGCCGGACTGTCCGAGTCCGGTAAGGGAATTTGATAAAAGCTCTGTTTTTCCGTAAAAAGCAACGCCGGCCGCCGCCCACACCAGGGCGATTACGGACTCCGTAATCATGGCACCGTAAAAGACCTTCCTGCCCTCTTTTTCACTCGTGATGCATTTGGCAATCATAGGCGACTGGGTGGCATGAAAACCGGAAATTGCGCCGCATGCTACCGTAATGAACATAAACGGAAATACGGGCAGATTCTCCGGATGGAGATTTGCAAAACGGATTTCCGGAATATGATACTCGGGCATTATAAACATGGCAGCGGAGATACTCACTGCCATTATAATTAAAATAACGCCGAATATCGGATACAGTTTTCCGATGACTTTATCAATCGGCAAAAGGGTTGCCAGAATATAGTACACCAGTATCAATATAATCCAGAAAAGATTTCCGAGTTTCTCTCCCGTCAGGGTATTGAGTAAAGCCGCAGGGCTTGTGACAAATACCGTACCGGTAAGCAAAAGAAGCAAAACCGAGAAAACACGCATTAAATAAAGCGCGCCCTTTCCCAGGTAAATCCCGGATAATTCCGCGATGGAAGCCCCTCCGTGCCTTGAGGAAATCATTCCGCTCATATAATCGTGTACCGCACCGCCCAAAATGGCGCCGAAAACAATCCATACAAATACCACGGGTCCGAAGCAGGCGCCCATCAGGGCTCCGAAAATCGGTCCGGTCCCCGCAATATTCAATAACTGGATTAAAAACGCTTTCCAGGTTTTCATGGGGACGCAGTCCACACCGTCATTGATGGCAATGGCGGGCGTTTTTCGCTCGTCCGGTGCGAAAATTTTTTCCGTTATCCTTCCGTAAAGTGCAAAACCCGCAAACAAAAGGATTAACGCGACAATGAATGATATCACAATCCATATCCCTCCCATTGTTTTCATTTTACTCTTATATTTTACTATTTTTAGGATTTTGTTCAACAAGCAAAAAGACTATGATTGCAGTTTACTGCTGAATTAAACCAGCCTGTTAATACCGTTTACATCACAGCATCCAACACATGTCCAGCAAAAATCAAAATACCAACTTTTCGGCCACTAATATCACTGTCTTAATTACCTTTAAAGTATCGTGTGCCGACAAAAGTTACTTTCGAATATCCGCTTTGTATATAGTACCAAATCCTTTAAGAATACACAATGATTATGCCCCTCACTCTTCCGTTATCATCTTCACCGGCTCCAGTTTACGGATTTTTTTGCCGTTAAACCAGGATACAGCCAATGCAACACCGACAATCATTATGCATACAAGAATGTAATTGATTGGTGTAATGACGAAGCTTACTTTTCGAAATCCGAAGATGGAGAACATCAGGATTACAATCTTGTCTCCCAAAAACGTTGCTGCAAGCAGACCGGCTGCAATTCCAATCAGAATTGCCGGAATATTGGAAAGCATTACCTGGCTGATTAGCTGGTTTGAGGTAAAACCAAGTGCTTTGTTGACACCTAAGTTTCTCCACTCTTTTGTAATTCTCGTACGGATTAAGAGCGCTTCTGCCAATCCCACAATGAATGCGGTAACAAGCATTACCAAGACCGCCGTAAGTCCCATGGAGGCCTTTAACATCGGGAACAGGCCGCCCGTTGATGCAAGCTCATCGACAAGCTCCGTATCCGGATAAATATCTTTAAACTCTTTCTCCAAATCCTCAAAGGTATAACCATTTTTCAGATTCACACAAAACACTACCGTCCCG